>OGDQ01000351.1_pt1 | contig 39040 bp, 38 predicted proteins | sample 1570451 | NCBI WGS metagenome assembly OGDQ01 (sample SAMEA2582171, study PRJEB24529) | metagenome | biome: Human gut stool | place: China | collected 2011 | reverse complement strand
ATTTCTCCTTGGATAAATGTTGCAATTTGTTTAGCAGAGAACTCCATGTCTTATTGTTGTTAGATGGTTTCAAAACACAAATAACGGACTTTTTTTTTATATATCCTTGTCCTGTGATGAATATTTTATACTTATCTATGCAAACGTTGGTAGCATAAGTAGTATTTTTTTACTTTCTTGGATAGCAAGGATATATTGAGCATATCCGATGCTTCGGCTATGTTTTTAGTAGAGCCGTCGTTGTACAGGATGTCAATGCTGTCGTCGGCCGGGTCGTACATATTTTTCTCGATGCCGGGGGTGGAGATGAAATAACCGGCTTCGGAAAGGGGGATGTCCAGTTGCTTGCTGATTTGCCGGGTGATTTCTTTTTTACGCTCTTCGCTGAACGGTTCGGTGGAGATTTCCACTTTGAATATGTTGCGGTTAATCATGCCCAGGCTTAGTGTGGAAAGCACTTTGTCCGAATGGGCGCTCCATACCTTCAAGGCAGTCCAAAGGTCGTTATCGTCCAGTTGGATATAGTTTTCCAGACAGTCCGGGTTGTTATAGAATGTTTCCCGGCTGATGTCATTATACAGGAAGAACTTCAGCGCGGGCGGGGCAAACAAATCCACACCCTTGCCGGCCAGCTCCTTGGCGCGTAGCAGGGTACTGATGAGCATCTTCTCGTAAGCAACCGACGTTTTATGCAGATACACCTGCCAGTACATCAGACGGCGTGCGGTGAGGAAGTTCTCAATGGAATAGATACCTTTGGATTCTACCACCAGGTGGTCGTCCTTTACATCGAGCATCTTGATGATACGTGCCGAGCCTATATTTCCCTCCGTGACCCCTGTATAGAAACTGTCGCGACGAAGGTAGTCGAGGCGATCCATATCCAGTTGCCCGCTGACCAGTTGATGAAGGAAACGTTTGGGATATTCGTCCTTGAATATCTGGATGGCGAGTGTGAGCTGCCCGTTCATCTCTTTGTTGATACGTTCCATGAGCATCAGGGAAATGTCTTCGTGTGATACGCCTTGGACAATGGTATTCTCCAATACGTGCGAGAACGGACCATGCCCGATGTCGTGCATCAGGATGGCTGCCTGTACGGCTTCAGCTTCACTGTCGAAGATGAAATTGCCTTTGGCTGTGAGTTGCTGAATGGCCTCGCTCATCAGGTAGAAGGCTCCGAGTGAATGCTGGAACCGGGTGTGTTGCGCGCCGGGATATACGACAGAGGATAATCCCAGTTGCTTGATACGGGTAAGACGTTGTAAAAGGGGATGCCGTACAATGTCGTACAGCAGCCCCTTTGGTATATTGATGAACCCGAACACCGGGTCGTTGATGATTTTACGTTCGTAGGACATGGCTAAGTATTTGGCAACAAAGGTAGTTTGTTTTCGGGAGATGACAAAATGTGATGCCGGGAGACTTGCAGGTGCCGGCATATAGCGTGGTACCCTTTGTCGCTACTTGCTTTCCTTTCCCGATAAATCATAGGAATTCTGTTCCAGCAGATTTCCTATTTCATCCAATTCCTCTTGCGGAATACCCAATACTTGTTTGTTACGTTCATTCAGCCGGTGCATTATACCGTACGTGCGTTCCAGCAATCGCACTACGGTGTTATGTACGCTCAATACATAACGCACATCGTTTCTCTGTATGAGTGCCAGAAACGCTTCTTTCGGATTAGGATAATCTGTGGGCGGATACTGATACCAATAGGCGCGGAAAGCGTCCATTCGCAGATTTTGTATCTTATTGTATTGCTCGTAGCAGGCATGCAGGATGCTGTAACAGTTGCCTATGCGCCCTATCACTTTTTCATCGTCCAAGTATTGCCATACCTCAAAACTGTTGGAGAAAATGCTTTCGGCGGTATTATCCGTTATGTTCATGCGGTGTGAACCGAAAGTGTTGACAAACAGTATCAAGGAGTCGTTTCCCATCTGCTCATACTTATCGGGCATGAGGGAACATACCCGCGTGAACAGGCTGTCCCTTCTCTGTAACTCCTGCAAGAGCATTTCCATAGTGTCGATGGCGGAATCTAAGTTGTGCAAGGTAATCATGACGGTCTTTCTGGCCATTTCGGCTTTATTGCGGTTTTCTATATAGAAAGTTGTACCGAAAGTCAGAATGATACCTATGATAGTGCCTGCCGTAGCACCTGTGGTATTCTTCCACCAGTCTTTGTCAAGGAAACGCTGTTTCATCTTTTTCTTATGGTTATCGGATGAATAGTCAGGCTTATTTAATCGTGATTTGGAATTGCAGGTCTGTACAAACGGTCGGATATTTCTTTCCGTCATATTCCCAATATCCTTTTAGGCGTTCTACCATGTGGTAAGTGCCGATTGCAGGAATTGTGGCATCATGTTTTAAAGTTACGTTACATGTTGTATTTTTGCCCTGAGTGGTATAACCCAACGAAATGAACTGAGGGTCTGCATCTGCCATTTCTCCTTGTGAGTTATACAAGCCTCGGTTTTCAAACGCCTCAAAGGTTGTTTTATCATTCTGTTTGCCCAAACGATAAAAATCGTGGGTCATATCTATGGTGATTTGTCTATTAAACTCCGGGGCGGACAATTCTGTATGCAGCAGGCTGAGTTGGTCGTCCTTGATGATGCACTTCGGAGAAGAAACAATGAGGCGCACAGGAGTATAGGCAACACGGCCGTTAGGGCCGATTATCATAACCCGGCAGTCCAAAAAGGCGATGGTTGTGATGGCTTTTTTTACCGTTTCGAGTTGGGCGTTATCCACTTGCAGATAGAAGCCTGTTTTACCTGTCATCGGAGCTATTGCGAAATGTGTGATACTTATGCTGGGTGTAGAGCTTCCGGTGCCATTGACTACCTTTATATTGTCGTAGCTGATGGCGGCAAGGTCGGCTGCGTTGTCGGCTGTGATGATGAACGGAATCTCCATCAGTTTGCCGTCTTCGGCACTGTAGAAAGTAAAGGCTTGCGGATGGACCGGTGTATACTTACCCTCGATGCTATATGGGTCGTTTGTTTTCAATGTGGTTTGGATATACATATTATCTTCTTGATAGACGGAAAGTATTACGTCCTGACCGTTTTGAATGCGTGAGAAGTCCTTTACTTTTGCTGCTATCTGCCATACACCGTTACCTTTGGGAGTGAGTCGGGTTACTTCGAAAACACCGCTTTCATTGAATAATGATGTGCTGAGTACGGCTTTGGCTATTGGAGTATTTTCGGGTACTACCTTGACTTCTATGGTCGTACTGCCGTCTTCGGCCAGATTGAAGCTTTCACTGTTTACTTTTACATCCTGAAGGATGATGATTTCTTCTTCACTGCTACACGACGGAATAGTAAAACTGATAAAACCTGCCACCAGCAAGAATGATGCGCTTTTCGCTAATTGTTTGATTTTCATTTATAGTTATTTTTAGTGTGATATGATGACTGATTGAAGAATGGGCTTTTAGCGAAATATGTAGGGAATGGAAACGGTGATGTAGAATGGAACTCTGCGGCCTTTTGTGTTTTATGGCGCTATGCTGTTAAATGGTTCCGGCTGCAAAGATATGGTAAATCTTTGGATATGCAATGAGTGTAGTGTAAATAAAGTTGATTACTATGGGTTTTTATTCAAATTGTTTCCTTTTTTATTACAGTAACTTCGTTTGTTTGTTATGGTGGAATATAAGTGGCTTGCACTATCTGTTTGTTTTATTATTATCTGTATAATAGTGTTTTATATCAATATTTAGGCGGGTTTATCGAATTGGGTCTAATTGTTTTCAGGTGCTGTGATTTATCTGTGAATGTGTTCTTGTATTTTAACTAAAATGATAGTTTATAAGTAGTGTAAATTGACTGGTAAAAGTGTTTATGTTGACATTTTTACCAGTTAATGGGATTATTTGGCAATCGTATATTATTAGTTTTTATATAGATGGTTCGGTGTATCGGTCTATTGTGAGAAACAGCTATTAGTGACGTTCGCTTTTGTAAGACGGAAACAAAACAGGCAGAGCCGGCAGCGTGAAAATTGTCTGTCCGGCTCTGCCTGATGTTGCTATAATGCAGATTGTTCTTCTATCAGAGTATCGCTTTCAACTGCTCTGCCATTTGTGCCTGTACTTCCTGTGCGGCTTTGCGTGAAGCAGCTGCAAAATTCTCAGTCTTATCTACGTAGATGATACCGCGGCTGGAATTTACAATCAGTCCGCAAGTATTGTTCATACCGTATTTGCAGACCTCTTCCAATGAACCGCCTTGTGCGCCTACGCCGGGCACTAAGAGGAAGTGATTGGGAACAATCTTGCGGATATCCTCAAAAGCGCGTCCTTGGGTGGCGCCCACTACATACATCATTTGCTCATCGCTTGCCCATTCTTGTGACTTGCGCAAAACTTTCTCGAAGAGGCGTTCTCCGTTCTTGTCTTCCGTCAGCTGGAAGTCGTGCGAACCTTTGTTGCTGGTCAATGCAAGCAGGATAACCCATTTATTCTCGTAGGTGAGGAACGGGGTAACACTGTCTTCACCCATGTAGGGAGCTACGGTTACCGAGTCTATGTCCAGTTCTTCAAAGAATGTACGTGCGTACATGGCAGAGGTATTGCCGATGTCGCCGCGCTTGGCATCGGCTATGATGAACTGGTCCGGGTAGTTCTGCTTGATGTAGTTTACGGTCTTTTCAAAGGCAATCCAGCCTTTTACTCCCATGCTCTCATAGAAGGCGAGATTCGGTTTGTAGGCGATACACAGGTCGGCTGTTGCATCGATAATTGCTTTGTTGAAGGCGAAGATAGGGTCTTCCTCTTTCAACAGGTGTTCCGGGATTTTCTTAACATCCGTGTCCAAACCTACGCAGAGAAATGATTTCTTGCGTTTTATATTCTCAAAGAGTTGTTGTTTGTTCATATCGCAAATTGTTGGTTTAATGGTTTTACTTTTTAAATAAATATCCCTTGATGCTCATTCTTACATCTTCGTCACTGCTTTTTTCATAATGAATATCGAATGCAGTCAGCATGAACAGGTTTTGGGGAGAGTTACACCGGAAAGAGGTAGGCGGTATATGTCCGTGCTTGCTGCTTTTTTCCAGCATTTCCAATGTACTGAGTTCGATGTATACGCTATCGTGCAGATTGCCCGTCCGGGTATCGAGTGAAACGGGTAATGTCCCGTTCCCGAGGTATTGGCGGGGAATGGTGAAACGGTGGCCGGACAGACCGGCGTCGGGAATGGCGATAAGTCGGGTATAGCCTGCGGGAATATTGATGATTGTTTGGCTGTCGATTTCGCCGCTATAAGTAACTCTGTCGCTATCTGTGTCAGTGGCTATCGTATCTGTATCAATATCCGCTGTCACAGAATAGAGGTTATATGTCACATCCTTGTCTATCAGGTGGGTAACACTCTCCGTACCGAACCAGTTGCTCAGATATCTGAATTTACCGTTTATCTGTATCGCCTGCTTTTCCGGCAACGAGTAAATCCACTCCTTATATTGCTCTAATGAGAGGGGAGTATCCGCCCGGCAACTGCGTTGCATCTCGGCCTTTATCTCTTTAAGAATCGTATTCTTTGTAATGCCGGCATAATTGACGGGCAATGCCGATGTCAGCAAAAAGATACCGGCAAACGAAATGGGTATCCAGTTGATACGCCGCGCTTTTATGACGAACAATCCGATGCAGACAATATAGAACCAACCGTTAAGCGTAGCGAGATAGAGCCGGTTGATGGTGATGCCGTAATCGTTGAACCGGCGTATGATGCCTATTGTCATCAACAGCAACAATGGCAGTATCAGTACAGGCATCCAGCGTGCAATCCAGTTGTCAAATCGCTTGCCTTCTTTAAAACGTGTGGGGTATAGCCCGAATTGGACGGCGATACATACCGTCATCAGTGCTACGATAAGCCATGATACCCAACCTATGGGCAGCTCCCAACTGATAAGGATACGGGTGGCATAGATATATAGCACTATCAGATAACCGGCCGTAAGAGGAAGGAACAGATAGTGCAGAATACCGTTCAGGAATTCCGATGAATGCGGCTTCCGGTTATGCTTGTCGTTTCCCTGCGGCAACAATCCGAGGAATAGCATTAAACCGAGCGATACATTACACAGGTAGTAGATATAAGCGTAGCACTTTCCGCTGATATGAATATCGAACAGTTGGTGCAAAGAGAACAGCAGCAAGCTGATGCCTGCACACAAGATAAGACCTATCACCTGTGTAACGATATATGCCGAAACAGTGTTCAGCGCAAAGTTCCAGCTGGCGATGTCATTCTTCTCACGCAGGAACGAAAGGAAGAAAGTGGAGAGTCCTACGGCAAGAATGGCCGCCGCATGGGCGATGCCGATTTCAATCCAGGAGCTTTCTGTGGTGAGATAATGATAGAGCAGGAAAGCATCGGCTATAAGTAAAGCGTGTGCGGCGAGGTTTATGCCTGTTTTCAACAGGCGGCTTTTTACTTCCTCGCTCCACAGATGGAGCGTGAGCGAAAGCAGGATACCTACCGACAGATAGTAGCCGATGATGAACAGTAACCGGTCTTCGCCTTTCCAGTCTGTGTACGTCAGATAGATGAGGTAGGCCGTGAATACAAAGATAAAGGTTACCGTAACCGGAAAGCGTTTCAAACAATTCTGAAACGCCTCGGTAGCCGTGTGAAACGCTTTCTCTACTGATAGCCCTTTCATAACTACAATTCGCTTTCTTTCAGTCTCTCCGCATTTTCGGCAACAATCAGATGATCGATGCAGTCCTGAATATCACCGTCCATAAAAGCGGCGAGGTTATAGATGGTATAGTTGATACGGTGGTCGGTGATACGTCCTTGCGGATAGTTGTAAGTACGTATCTTTGCCGAACGGTCACCGGTGGAAACCATAGTCTTGCGCTTGGATGCGATATCGTCGATGTATTTCTGGTGTTCCTTGTCGTATATAAAGGTACGCAGGCGGGATAGGGCTCGTTCTTTGTTCTTCGGTTGGTCGCGCGTTTCGGTACATTCGATGAGGATTTCCTCTACGACGCCGGTATTCGGATTTTTCCAGTTGTAGCGTAAGCGTACGCCGGATTCCACCTTATTCACGTTCTGACCGCCCGCACCACCGCTTCGGAAGGTATCCCATTTGATTTCTCCCTCGTTGATGACTACATCGAATTCTTCGGCTTCGGGCAGTACGGCCACGGATGCGGCGGATGTGTGCACACGTCCTTGCGTCTCGGTGGCAGGCACACGCTGTACGCGATGTACGCCCGATTCATATTTCAGCGTGCCATATACATTATCACCCGTTACGGAGCAGATGATTTCCTTGAAACCGCCGGCTGCGCCTTCGTTGGCGCTGGATATATCCAGTTTCCAGCCTTTTGTCTCGCAATACTTGGTGTACATACGGAAGAGGTCGCCGGCAAAGATGGCGGCTTCGTCTCCACCTGCGCCGCCACGGATTTCAAGTATTGCGTTACGGCTATCCTGCGGGTCGGCAGGCACAAGCAGCAGCTTTATCTCTTCTTCCAACTCCGGTTGGCGTGCTTGGCAGGCATCAAGTTCTTCACGGGCCATTTCACGCATCTCGGCATCGGTTTCGTTGGCGATGATTTCTTTCGCTTCCTCAATGCCGTTCAGCACCTGCATGTATTCCTTGCGGGCATTCATCAAGTCACCCAGTTCTTTGTATTCTTTGGTAAGCTTGACATAGCGCTTCTGGTCGGCAATCACTGCCGGGTCGGTTATCAGTGTGGATACTTCTTCGAAGCGGGCAACGAGGCCTTCCAGTTTCTCAAGTATGGTATTGTTATCTGCCATTTAATTCAAGTGGTAATGTTGTGATGAGATGATAAGCCGGGATTAGTATTTGAACTCTCCGAATTCACTCTTGATAATCAACTCTTTCTTATCGCTCTCTTCGATACGTCCTACAATCTGTGCATCAATATTGAAGCTTTTGCTGATGGCGATCACTTCTTCCGCATATTCGGGAGAAAGATATACCTCAAGACGGTGTCCCATATTGAATACCTTGTACATTTCGCTCCAGTCCGTATCGCTTTGTTCCTTGATAGTCCTGAACAGCGGCGGAACAGGGAAAAGGTTGTCTTTGATAACGCGGCAATTGTCGCCTACAAAGTGCAGAACTTTGGTTTGAGCGCCGCCGGAGCAGTGTACCATACCGTGAATTTCGGGACGGAGCGCGTCGAGTAATTTCTTAACTACCGGTGCGTACGTACGGGTGGGAGAGAGTACCAGTTTGCCGGCATCCAACGGACTGCCTTCCACGTTGTCTGTCAGCTTCAGCTTTCCGCTGTAAACCAGTTCATCGGGTACGGCTTTGTCGTAGCTTTCCGGATATTTTTCTGCCAGGTATTTGGAGAATACATCGTGGCGGGCACTGGTAAGCCCGTTGCTGCCCATACCGCCGTTATACTCTTTCTCATAAGTGGCTTGTCCGCAAGAGGACAGACCTACAATCACATCTCCCGGACGGATATTGGCATTGTCAATGACATCCGAACGTTTCATGCGGCAAGTTACCGTAGAGTCTACGATAATGGTGCGTACCAGATCGCCGACGTCGGCAGTCTCACCGCCGGTAGCATATACGCCCACACCCATTTCGCGGAGTTCGGCAAGCAGTTCGTCCGTTCCGTTGATGATGGCGGAAATCACTTCTCCCGGGATAAGCAGCTTATTGCGTCCGATAGTACTTGATACCAGGATATTGTCTACTGCACCTACGCAAAGCAGGTCGTCGATATTCATTATCAGCGCATCCTGCGCGATGCCTTTCCAAACGGAGAGATCGCCTGTTTCTTTCCAGTACATGTATGCCAGACTGGATTTGGTTCCTGCGCCGTCGGCGTGCATGATATTACAGTACTCGGGATCACCGCCCAGAATATCAGGGATGATTTTGCAGAAAGCCTGCGGGAAGATACCTTTGTCGATGTTTTTGATGGCGTTGTGCACATCTTCTTTAGACGCGCTGACGCCTCTCATCATATATCGTTGATTACTCATGAGATAATAAGTTTGTTCAATTGAGCGCAAAAGTAGTGATTATTTCGCTTATAGCCTTAGCTTTGTATAAAAAATATAAAGTGTTAAAACTCTACTTTAGGAGCTTGGTCACTACCTTCGGCCGCTTCAAAATAAGCGCGTTTCTCAAAGCCGAAAAGACCGGCAAGGATGTTTTTCGGGAAACGGCGAATGGCTGTATTAAAGTTTTTCGCCGCATTGTTGAAGTTGGTACGTGCTACGTTGATGCGGTTTTCCGTGCCTTCCAGCTGGGCTTGCAGTTCCAGAAAGTTTTGGTTGGCTTTCAGGTCGGGATAATTTTCGGTAATGGCAAGCAGCTTGCCGAGAGCGGAAGTGACCGCACCCTGAGCTTTTTGATATTCAGCCAGCTTTTCCGGTGTCAGGTCATTGGCGTCTACGGTCATTTGGGTAGCTTTGCTGCGGGCCTCTACTACACTTTCCAGTGTTTCTTTCTCGTGAGAGGCATATCCTTTGACTGTATTTACAAGATTCGGAATCAGGTCGGCACGACGTTGATATTGTGTTTCGACGTTCGACCATTGTCCGCTGACATTTTCGTCCATAGTGACAAGTCCGTTATAACCGGTAACACCCCAAATGGCGAGAAGGGCTATAACAACAATGATGATAATGGTTGATTTCTTCATACTTCTTTTTTTATTATTAATGATATAATCTCAATTCTTTTATTACAAAAGGACATTCGGCCGTACCGGTCAGAACCGCGAACCGGCTCCGCCGCCACCGCCCATACCTCCGCCGAAGCTGCCGCCGCTAAAACCGCCGCCACCCCCGAAACTGCCTCTTCCGCCGCCACCGCCGAAAATGACAGGACCACCGCCACCGCCGCCCCGGTAATTCTCATCGTAGGATTGCTGACGGCGTACTACCTTATGTCCGCAGTTACGGCATGTATAAGTGACATCTTCCGTCCGTACTCCGTTATGGCGTGAAACGAGTACGCTATTACTCCGTTGCAGCTTATGCTGACCGCATTGCGGGCATTTGCTTGCGGCACGTGTCTTCAATATTCCCGCCGCGATGGCGATGGCAAAGAAACCGACAACAGCCAGAATCAATCCTATCGGGGAGTCACCTCCATCCTCATCCGAATCGTTTACCATACTGCCGTCAAGGCGGGCGCATACGGCACGTACGCCTGCCACCATACCCGCATCCCAGTTGCCGTCTTTCAGGTAAGGAATCATGTCTCGTGTTTGAATACGTTTGCAGATGGCATCGGGCAGGTCTCCTTCCAAACCGTATCCGGTATAAAACTGGATGCAGCGTTGGTCGGTTACCAACAGGATAACCAGTCCGTTATTTTTGCCTTGCTTGCCCACACCCCATTCGTTGAGCAATCGGTGCGAGAAGTCAAAACAGTCCTCGTTGCCGATGGAAGGTACGACGGCTACCACGGTTTCAATACCGGTTTGCTGCTCCAATGCATAAAGCATACGGTCTATTTCATCGCATGCCGAAGCGGAGAGTATGCCGGCAGGGTTGCAAACGTAACGTGTCTTGTCCTGAAGATGTACTTTAGGAATGTTTTGGGTAGTGTAAATTTCTTGTGCCTGCAAGGAAACGAGCACGCACAAGAAAAGTGCTATGGAGATAAATCGTTTCATACTATTGTATTTGTAGGGGCGAAGATAGGAAAAATCACATCAATGGATGTATTTCCCTACAAATTTCTTTACGCGCTCCGTATATTCCTGCGGATAATCCCTGTAAGACATGGCGTGTGTCGCCCCGGGTACAATCCACAACTCTTTCTGTTCATTCTTGGCCTCGTACAAGGGATAGACCATCCAAGTGGGCACGTATGTATCCGCATCTCCATGTATGAATAACATGGGAAGGCTGCATTTCCTGACTTGCTCCAGTGAAGAGGCTTCCCGGAAGTTCCAGCCGTATTTGGCGTTGCACAGCCATCCGGTAGTGTACATCAGCGGAAATTCGGGCAACCCGAACATGTCCTTCAATTGGAAGGAGAATTCGTCCCATACACTGGTGTAGCCGCAATCTTCCACAAAGCATCTTACAAAAGGCCGTTGCGGTTCTCCGGATACCATCATGGTAGTGGCAGCTCCCATAGAGATGCCGTGCACTACCATTTGAGTATTGTTTCCGAAGATACTGTCGGCTATATTCATCCAATTCAGTACATCCAGCCTGTCTTTCCACCCCATTTGTATGGCGGGGCCTTCACTCAGGCCGTTGTCCTGTAAGTCAGGAAGGAATATGTTGTAGTTCAAATCTTTATTATAAAGGTACCCTATCATCAGCATGCGGATGGCGTTGTCGGTATAACCGTGCACAATGACTGCCGTTTTATCGGTAGGTTGGGCGGCCGCGGCAAAAATAGCGTGCAGTTGCCGTCCTTCCGGATTGATGATAAAGGTGTCACGCAGGGCTCCTGCGGTTTGCAGACTATCCAGCCATGGCGTGATGAAGGGATATGTACGGCGCATATATTCGTACGAGCCGGGTATATCCTTACCTTTGTTCTCTTTGGGCGTCAGCGAGTAACCGAGCATATAATAACTTCCACCGGCGATGGCGGCGACTATTACCGCCAATAATCCTATCAGACTGTATTTAATCTTTTTTTTCATGTTACCTATTCCAAATCTCCCATGCGGCAAAGGCTTGCAGCAGCAACATCTCGAGTCCGTTTTTGGTGACGGCCCCTTGGGCTTTGCCTTTCTTCATGAAGAGTGTTTCATTTGGATTATATAACAAATCGTAGAGCAAATGGTTGGGTGTAAGTTGTTCGTACGGTATGTTCGGGCAAAAATCCACTTTGGGGAACATGCCGACGGGGGTACAGTTGACGATGACCGTATATTCAGCCATTATTTCCGGAGTCAGTTCCTCATAGGTAAGGAATTTGTCGTCCTTTTTGGTACGTGATACGAAAGTACTTTCTATCCCTAAGTTTTCCAGACCGCGATATACTGCTTTGGATGCACCGCCCGTACCCAGAATCAATGCTTTCTTGTGATGGGGTTGCAACAATGGCTCGATGGATTGCGTAAATCCGATAATGTCCGAGTTACAGCCTATCAGTTTGACTTTGCCTTTGGGGAGACGGACAATCTTGATAACGTTGACCGCACCTATTTTGGCAGTATCCTTATCCAGCTCGTCGAGGTAGGGGATAACTTGTTCTTTGTAAGGGATGGTTACATTCAGTCCGCAGAGATTGGGATTTTCCTCAATCACTTCCATGAAGTCCTCGATGCGGGGAATCTCAAAGTTTACATACTCTGCATCAATGTTCTCGGCTTTGAATTTCTCATTGAAGTAGCCGATGGAGAACGAATGTTTCAGCGGGTAGCCGATTAGACCGTATTTCTGCATATCCAAGTGTGTTAAAGGGGGAATTAAGTGACTATTTCTTAGCAATGTATAAGGTACATATTCCGAAAGTCAATCGTTTGAAGCGTACCTCGCTGAATCCTGCCTTGCGGATTACCCCTTGCATAATTTCACCTTGCGGAAAGGCACGGATACTTTGGGGCAGATAGGTATAAGCGCTGTTGTCTTTCGAGATGCATTTGCCGAGTAGAGGTATGACGACTTTGGAGTAGACGGTAAAGAGTTGCTTCATCGGGAAGCGGTCCGGAGTGGAAAGTTCCAGTATCACGAGATGCCCGCCGGGCACGAGTACACGGCACATTTCGGACAGTCCTTTATCCAGTCCGTCGAAATTGCGGATACCGAACGCTACGGTCACGGCATCAAAACTTTCATCGGCAAATGAGAGAGAGGTGCAATCCTCCCGGGCGAAGGAAATCTTGTCCGAGAGTTGCGCCTGTTTTACTTTTTCGCGTCCCACATTCATCATGCCTTCGGATATGTCGGTTCCTATCAGCGTATCGGGCTGCAGTTCGCGGCAGGCAAGTATGGCAAAATCACCGGTTCCGGTCGCTACATCCATGATACGCCGGGGGTTGAAAGGGCGGAGCGCATTAATCGCTTTCTTACGCCAACTGCGGTCTATGCCCATCGACAGGGTATGATTCAGCTTGTCGTAAGCGGGCGCGATGTTGTCGAACATTTCCTCGACCTGTTCGCTCTTCTTGCCATCATTACCGTAAGGCTTGATGTGTTCTTGCGGGTAAGCCATGTTTTTAATGAAGAATTAAGAATTTATGGATGAATAAGTAAGGATGAAGAATGAAGAACATGGCTGCGCATTATAATACTATAATGCTGCATAGCAATTCTTCATTCTTCACTCCTCATTCTTCATTTCTTTAAGTATTCCGTTACATTCTTTTCGATACGTTCGGCGATATTGCTTGTATCTTCTTTGACGAACTTTTCACCGGTGATGTGTTCGTACAACTCGATGTAGCGTTCGCTGATGGAAATTACGATTTCGTCTGTCATCTCCGGAACCTGTTGTCCTTCTTTGCCCTGGAAGCCGTTATCCATCAACCATTCGCGTACGAATTCCTTTGAAAGCTGCTTTTGCGGCTCGCCTTTGGCAAAGCGTTCTTCGTAACCTTCGGAGTAGAAATAGCGGCTGGAGTCAGGAGTATGGATTTCGTCCATCAGATAGATGGTGCCGTTGTGCTTACCGAATTCGTATTTGGTATCGACAAGAATCAAACCGCGCTCTGCGGCGATTTCCGTTCCGCGTTTAAAGAGTGCCATTGTGTACTTCTCCAACACCGCGTATTCTTCGGGAGTGGCAAGACCTTTGGCAAGAATTTCTTCTTTGGAGATGTCGGCGTCATGCTCGCCTATTTCAGCTTTTGTAGTCGGGGTGATGATAGGTTCGGGGAACTTCTGGTTCTCTTTCATGCCTTCGGGCAGCTTCACACCGCAGATTTCGCGGACACCGCTCTTGTAGGCACGCCATGCGCTGCCGCAGAGATAGCCGCGTACAATCATTTCAACCGGGAAACCTTCGCACATTACACCCACTGTCACCATAGGGTCGGGAGTAGCCATCTTCCAGTTGGGACAGATGTCGGTAGTGGCATCGAGGAACTTGGCTGCAATCTGGTTCAGCATTTGTCCCTTGAAAGGAATACCTTTCGGCAATACTACGTCGAAGGCTGAAATACGGTCGGTGGCGACCATAACTAACTTTTCACCGTTGATGTTGTACACATCACGCACTTTTCCGTGATAGACGCTCTTCTGTCCGGGAAAGTTGAAATCTGTTGCTGTTAATGCTTTCATTTTTGTGATATTTATAAGTTGAATATTTTCTGTTTATGCAGGGAGCTATTGTTCTGCTTTTTCTGCTTTCCGTTTCTCCCGTTCCGCTTTCGCTTCTTTGTCGAACTTCTCGTAGGCTTCCACAATCTGAGTAACCAGTTTGTGGCGTACAATATCTTTCTTGTTCAGTTCGATGAAGCTGATACCTTTCACGCCTTTCAGGATGCGGAGCGCTTGCACCAATCCGGAAGTTTGCGATTGGGGAAGGTCTATCTGCGTCATGTCTCCCGTGACAATCATTTTGGTATTCATGCCCATGCGGGTAAGGAACATCTTTATCTGTTGGGTGGTAGTGTTCTGCGCTTCGTCCAGAATCACTACGGCGTCGTTCAGCGTACGTCCGCGCATGAAAGCGAGGGGAGCGATCTGGATGATGTTCAGCTCCATGTATTCTTTCAGTTTGGCGGCAGGTATCATATCCTGCAATGCGTCGTAAAGCGGTTGCAGGTAGGGGTCTATCTTATCCTTCATGTCGCCGGGCAGGAATCCGAGCTTCTCGCCGGCCTCTACGGCGGGGCGGCTGAGGATTATTTTCTTGATTTCCTTGTTTTTCAGCGCACGTACGGCAAGGGCGATAGCCGTATAGGTTTTGCCCGAACCGGCCGGGCCGATGGCAAACACCATGTCGTTCTTGGCGAAAGCCTCGACCAGCTTCAACTGGTTTTCGCTGCGCGGTATGATGGGCTTTCCCGTTACGCTGAACACGATGACGTTGCCGGACTTTTCCGCTTGCGGGGCGTTTCCTTTGATAATATCAATGATAACTTCCTCTTTCAGAGAATTATATTCGGCGCAATACTTTTCAAGCTTGGTGATGTTTTCTTCAAACGCGCACATCTCCTCTTCGTCTCCCAAGACTTTGATGACATTGCCGCGGGCAACGATACGGAGTTTGGGATACAAAGCTTTTATCAATTGCATATTGGCGTTGTTTACGCCGTAAAAGATTACCGGATCGATATCCTCAAGAACAATCAGTTTTTCTATCATTGATATGTTTTAAAGTTCAATTCTTTTTTTCAAGTGAAACGTTTTGCAAATGTAGTGAAACGTTTGAATACTTGGAGAGTTCTGTATGTTATTTTTTTGTACCGGGCTTGATAGTGACATCGTTTCCGAAGTTGCCACTTAGTCAAAGTAGTGCACCGTTCCACCGTCGGAAGCGGCATATTTCCGCAGGAGCTCCTGTATCATTCCGGCAGCTTCCGCCAGTCCGTCGCATCCGCTGTAACCGTTTACAATAGCGAGTATATGACGGGTTTCCAGTCCCATTTTGGTACGTTCGTTGTCGCTGGTGGGAGTGCCTATGCCGCCTGTCAGGTCACGGTATACGGGAAGTCCTTCGATATTCAGCGTTCCGCGTCCGATACCCTCGAAAGGTTCTTCCGCACGCCCGACGCCGAGTTCAAGGTTGTTTCCTTGTATCTTGTCTGCGTCAAAACCGCCTATGGAGTATCCGGTACGAAGGGAGACAAGGTTGATGAGGTCTACCAGCGTGTCAATCCGATACAACTCCAATCCCCGCATAAGACGGCGGCGTAATGCTTCGGCCGAGGGGCGGTAGCGGCTCGGGTCTTTTCCGCAACGTTTGTAGACTTCACGGGTGGCGGCAATGGCGGGTTGCTGTTTAATGTCGTCGGGCTGTGTGGTAGTAGTCAGCTCTTTTGTAAAGGCGTTTATCTCGTCCCAAAGCCCTTGGCTGAAAGCGCTATTGGTAACCTCTGCGTATACGGCTGCGCCTTTAAAGACAGGGCAGGCTTTCTTAATCTCTTCTGATACGGTAATGTTATACATGGCTAATCACTAAACATTAATCATTGATTTATCATTATTCCCGACAGTATGCGTCCCGACTTGATGCCCAGCCGTCGTGCCGAGAAGAAGTCCTCATGCTGTTCGTAAGTACAGATACCCGCGTTCTCTATCTGCCGGGGCGGTACTCCGAAATCGGAGAGTTGAAGACGGTTGGCTGCCCATAAATCAATATGGTGTTTGTGCGTTTCGGGCTTCCATACGGATATGTATTCCATTGGAAAACTCTCAGTACGGAAAGCCTCGCATACTTCATCGCCCACCTCGAAAGATGCGAGGGAGATGCCCGGACCTATACAGGCTATGATGTCTTTTCCTTCCGTGCCGTAAGCAGCCTGCATCCGGTGGAGCGTTTTCGCAAGAATGCGATTTACCGTACCCCGCCAGCCGGCATGAACTGCGGCGACAACGCGATGCTGCTTATCATATAATAATATGGGAATGCAATCGGCGGTAGAGATACAGATACAGTAACCGGGCATGTCGGTAATAAGCGCATCGATACCTTGCAGCATGGAGTGCCGTTCACTGCATGTCGCATGCTGATAGGTTTCGTCGATGACGAGTGAGTCGGTACTATGAGTTTGAAAAGGAATAATGAGTTCTTGCGGGTATACGGGCAATGCGGCACGCAACGCTTCCTGATTTTTTCGTACGCACTCCGTATCGTCTCCGGTGTAAGGGGTGCAGTTGAAAGAAGCATAGTTGCCGACGCTGCATCCGCCATGCCGGGTGGTTACAAAACAAGAAATGTCGGGATACGGGGCAAGCGCCTCATATCCCAACATTCTTTTATCTTCTGTAAGAGAAATCATTTTTTGTCATCCTCCCAGTCCTCTTCTTCGTATTCAAAATCTTCGAGGTCTTCAATGTCCTCGTCGTCGATATATTCGTAGCCGAGGTCTTCGTCCTCACCTTCATCTTTCAGTTCTTCTTTCAGATGGCTCATGTCTTTGGCACGATGGGCTATGCTTTCAATCTTACCTTCTATCTTGTTGCTTTCCTTATTCAGCTCTTCCCACAGAATATCTTTCAGGACTGAGATACCCAAGCCGGATATGGCCGAAATGAATACGTGCGGGATGCTTTCGGGCAGCGTAGGCTCTATTTCATCCATCAGTTCTTGATCCAGCATATCACATTTTGTAATGGCAAGTACACGTTGCTTGTCCAGCATTTCGGGGTTGAAGGTACGCAATTCGTTCAATAGGATTTCATATTCCTTACGGATGTCGTCACTATCGGCCGGAACCATGAACAGCAGCAGCGAGTTGCGTTCGATGTGGCGCAGGAAGCGAAGTCCCAAACCCTTGCCTGCACTTGCGCCTTCGATAATGCCGGGGATATCCGCCATCACGAATGACTTGCCGTCGCGATAAGACACAATCCCCAAGTTGGGTTCCAGTGTGGTAAAGGGATAATTGGCGATTTTCGGCTTTGCCGAAGATACGGCCGAGAGCAGTGTCGACTTTCCTGCATTGGGAAAACCTACCAAACCTACATCCGCCAGCAGCTTCAACTCCATGATAACCGTCATTTCCTGCATCGGTTCGCCCGGCTGTGCGAAACGGGGAGCCTGACGGGGAGCGGTCTTGAAGTGCCAGTTGCCCAATCCGCCGCGTCCGCCTTTCAGCAGAACGACTTCTTGGCCATGCTCGGTTACATCGCAAATGTATTCACCGGTTTCGGCATTGTACACTACTGTTCCACAGGGCACTTCGATTACCTTGTCCTCTCCGTCCTTGCCGAAACTGCGGTTCTTGGAACCCGATTCTCCGTGCCCGGCCATGATGTGGCGGTCGTAGCGCAGATGCAGCAATGTCCAGTAGTTGCGGTTGCCGCGAAGAATTACGTGGCCGCCTCGTCCTCCGTCACCTCCGTCGGGGCCTCCATTAGGAATGTATTTTTCACGCCGCATGTGCGTGGAGCCTCGGCCGCCTTTACCGGAACGGCAATAGATTTTTACGTAGTCAACAAAATTCGATTCAGCCATATTCTTGTTTTCTTTTTAGGTTTCTTTATTGTTACCATCGGGATAACAGGCGCAAAATTAGTGATTTCAGGCGATATGCTCAAATTTGGGTTGTGATTTGTTTGGTTGGATAGACTGATAACGTTATTTTTGTTCATCGATTGATTTACATCCTGATATAATAATCTTAATGAGTGAACTGAGAACGATTCCCAATGTAGGCGCCTGCACCGAACAGGACTTGATACTGATGGGGTATCCCACTATCGCTTCATTGCGTGGCAAGAGCGCCGAAGAACTTTATGCCGGGGAGTGCCGGTTGCGCGGTTGCACTCTCGACCGCTGCCAGTTGTACCTTTATCGTGCAGTGGAATACTTTGTAAATACCGAGCATCCCGACCCGATGAAGTGTAAATGGTGGTTCTGGAAAGATGACTTTGTCGAGCCCTCCCCCTGCGGTGCGGTTTGTGTGGAGTGTGCTTCTTTCCCGTTGGAGTGCGGAGGATGCAGGAAAATAAAAGGAAAAGTATTTTGGTTACGGTATACGGGTGATGATGTCTGCCGCATTTATGACTGCTGCCGTACCAGGAGGAAAAAGAATTGCGGTGATTGTCCGGACTTGCCTTGCAGGTATTTTGTGAAAGACCCCACTGTCTCGGACGAACAGAACGAGGCGAATCTATGTAAAATGGTGGAACGGCTGACCGCTGATGCAGGAAACAATATAAATTACGCGAACCGCACGGATAAATAGTCATCCGTAGCGGTTCGCGTAATTTGCGTTGAATGTATCTGCTTTTGATATCAAATATTATTTCGCAGCGTCAATCGCTTTGCAAACATCTGCCGTAATAGTTTCCAGTTCGCCGATACCTTTGATGTGCGCATACAGCTTTTCGTTCTTGTACCAGTCAATCAGCGGAGCTGTTTGCGAATGATATACGGTAAGACGTTTCTTGATGGTCTCTTCGTTGTCATCGGCGCGGCCTGATTCCTGTCCGCGTTTGATGAGGCGCTTCATCAGTTCATTTTCGGGCACGTCGAGGTCCAGCATGATGTTTACGCTCTGTCCGCGTTCGGCCAGCATTTTCTTCAATGCTTCCGCCTGTGCGATGGTACGGGGGAAACCGTCGAAGATAACACCCTTGCTCTCTTTGAAGCTGTCCAGCGTGCTTGCCAGGATGTCGATAATCAGTTCGTCCGGCAACAGTTGTCCCTGGTCGATGTAGCCTTTGGCTGTTTTGCCCAGTTCGGTACCGTTTTTGATTTCTGCACGGAGCACGTCTCCCGTAGAAATGTGGTTGATGCCGTACTTCTCTACAATTCTCTCGCTTTGTGTTCCCTTTCCTGAACCGGGAGCACCGAAAATTACAATGTTCAACATTTGTTTAGCTATTATTTTATGATTTACAATTTAATACCTTCTTCCAATATCTTTTCTCCGGTTCAGTCCACTACCGTATAAATGTCGGGATAGTTGCGTCCGAATCCGTCATAGTCCAGACCGTAGCCCACGATAAAGTCGTTGGGGATGTTCATGGCTACGTATTCGATGTTCAGGTCTACTTTCAACTTATCGGGTTTCACCAGCAGCGAGGCGATATGGATGTCCTTAGGACCGCGTGTGCCGAGGGTGTCCAGCAAGCGTTGCATGGTGAGGCCTGTGTCTACGATGTCTTCGACGATAACGATTGTACGGCCGGAAATATCCTCGTTAATGCCGATAACTTCTTTGATAACTCCCGTAGAAGATACCCCTTGGTAAGAGGCGAGTTTCACGAAAGAAATTTCGCAGGGGATGGTGATGCGCTTCATCAGGTCGGAGGTAAACATGAACGAGCCGTTCAGCACACTCAGGAAAAGCGGATTCTTACCGGCCAGGTCGCGGTTGATTTCGTTCGCTACACGGGTTACTTCTTTCAATATGTCCTGTTCCTTGATGGAAACGGTGAACATCTTGTCTTTTATTTGTATGGTATCCATAAATAGGAGTTTTTAGAAAGTTGGCGCAAAAATAGTGATTTTATTCCACTCCGTGCATCATCTTCTGTAATTTCTTTGAAAGCAGGAAGAGGATAAGCGATGCGGTGGCGGACATCACAACGAATACCATGAAGAAGTCATACATCGTTTCGATGCGGTAGCCCAGCAATGTTTTCACTTTTCCGGCTTCGGGATAAAGGCCGCTCAGCGTACCCGCAAATTTGTTGGCCGTGGCGGTAGAGAGATACCATATGCCCATCATCAGCGAGGCAAAGCGGATAGGAGTGAGTTTGTTCACCATGGACAGGCCGATGGGGGAAAGCGCAATTTCACCCATTGTATGGATGAAGTAAAGTCCCGTCAGCCAGATGAGGCTTACCTTGACCCCGGGCCGCACGTCCTTTACGGCGAAACAGATGACGAGATAGCCCAAAGACAGGAGTAATAAGCCGATAGCCTGCTTGGTAGGAGAGGCGGGTTCCATTCCCCGTTTGTTGAGGAATCCCCATACTCCCGGCATGAGGGCTGCCAGTATCACGACAAAGAAAGGATTGAATGATTGTATCCAGGAAGCCGGCATCTCCCAGCCGAGGATAACGCGGTCGGTCTGCTCGGAAGCGAAGAGCGTCAGTGAGGCGCCTGCCTGTTCGTAGGCCGCCCAGAAGAAGATGACGAAGAAAGCGATGATATAGATTACGAAAATACGGTCGCGTTCAATCTTCGTAAGCGAGCCTTCCAGCAGGATGCTGACGGGAAAGACGATGCAAGCGGTGAAAATACCGATGCTGATCCAATCGTTGCCGAAGCACCGGTAGAAGAAGGCGGCAAGCGCTATCGCCAATACTCCCAGAAGGAGATAATTACGTTTCTTTTTGTGGCTGTCTATGGCGGATTGAGCGGCTGTTTTCGTCACTTGCGGCTGTTCCTTTTTAGCGTCGGGAATGATGCCGAGCTGTTTGCCGTCGGGCCCGATAAGGTATTTGTTCTTTTGTGTCTCGAAAAGTATGACTGTAAACACGGTGACAATCGCGGCAATCAGGAAGCCCCATCTGAAGTCGTGCGGATTACCGGTTTCGCCGAAATAGCCGCAAACCAGCGGCGCAAGGAAGGAGCCGACGTTAACGCCCATATAGAATATGGTGTAAGCGGAGTCCAACCGTCTGTCTCCCGGTTCGTACAGTTGTCCCACGAGGGAAGATACTGTCGGCTTGAAGCATCCGTTGCCCAGTATAAGGAAAGTAAGGCCGCCATACATCAACCAGTGCGACAGTTGACCGGTATCCAGCATGGAAGCGCTGAAGAACATCAGGAACTGTCCTACGGCCATCATCATGGCTCCCCAGAAAACAGAACGACGGATACCCCAGTATTTGTCGGCAATGTACCCGCCGATGAGCGGGGTGAGGTAAACCAGCCCGGTGTAGCTGCCGTAAATGGAAGCGGCGTGCTCCTTGTCGAACAGCAGCGCTTGCGTTAAGAACAGAATGAAGATGGCCCGCATGCCATAGTAGCTGAAACGTTCTGCGGTACTGGTGGCGAAGATAAGATAAAGTCCTTTAGGGTGTTTGGATGTACTCATTGGTTGTGTGTTTATTGTCTTTGTTTCTTTGTATGTTTCAGGCTGCAAAAGTAGTTATTATTTTTTGTACCTTTGCTCGTAACTTAAATGAATAAGCTGCGATGATAAAAATATTTCCTACCATCCAACTAAAAGAGTTGGACGCCTATACGATAGAGAATGAGCCCGTTTCGTCCATAGACCTTATGGAGCGCGCTTCGCGGGCATTGGCGCGGGCGATGTCCGAACGCTGGAGTGCGGAAACTCCTTTTACGGTATTTGCCGGACCCGGAAACAATGGCGGAGACGCGCTGGCTGTTTCACGTCTGCTGGCGGAACGGGGCTGTCGGGTAGAGGTATATCTTTTCAATACCAAAGGCACGTTGTCGCCCGATTGCGAAACGAATAAAGAACGCCTGGCGGGAGTTGCCGGAATAGATTTCCATGAGATAACCACGCAATTCGTGCCGCCGGTACTGACGGCAGAGCACGTGGTGGTAGACGGATTGTTCGGCAGCGGACTGAACAAGCCTTTGAGCGGGGGCTTCGCTGCGGTAGTGAAGTACATCAATACGTCTCCGGCTACGGTAGTTGCCATTGATGTGCCTTCCGGCTTGATGGGAGAGGATAATACCTATAATATCCAGGCCAATATTATCCGTGCAGACCTGACGTTAAGCCTGCAACTGCCGAAACTGGCATTTCTCTTTGCCGAGAACGCGCCGTTTGTGGGTGAATGGCAGTTGTTGGATATCGGTTTGAGCGAGGAAGCCATAGAGGAAAAGGAAACGGATTTTGCATTGACGGAACATGAGGATGTGGCGTCAATGCTGAAACCGCGTGGTAAGTTCGCTCATAAAGGGAATTTCGGACGTGCCTTGCTGATAGCCGGTTCACAAGGAATGGCAGGAGCGTCGGTACTTGCGGCACGTGCTTGTCTGCGCTCCGGGGTGGGGTTGCTGACGGTTCATATTCCTTTCTGTAATAACTTTATCGTGCAGACTTCCGTTCCGGAAGCCATGACGGAAATAGATATAAATGATGTGCGCTTCTCATGCGCCACCGATACGGACGATTATCAGGCGGTGGGCATCGGTCCCGGATTGGGAAAGGCGGGAGATACCGAAGCTGCCTTGCTGGAACAGATAGAATCTTGTCAGACGCCCATGGTGGTGGATGCCGATGCGTTGAACTTGTTGGGAGAACATCGCAGTTACATCGGCCGTTTGCCCAAAGGCAGTATTCTTACTCCGCACCCCAAAGAACTGGAACGATTGGTCGGGAAATGCCAGAACTCGTACGAACGCCTGACGAAAGCCCGCGAACTGGCAAGGAGTGCCGGAGTACACATTCTATTAAAAGGAGCTTATTCCGTTATTATCGCACCGTCGGGAAAGTGCTGGTTTAATCCTACCGGAAATCCCGGTATGGCAACAGGAGGTAGCGGTGATGTGCTCACGGGTGTTGTACTGGCCTTGTTGGCACAGGGGTACGATGCGGAAACTGCTGCACGTATGGCTGCTTATGTTCATGGTCTGGCTGGAGATATTGCTTGCAAGAAGCACGGGGTAATGGGGATGACGGCAGGGGATATTGTTACTTGCTTGCCGCCGGCATGGCGGATGCTGGAGGAGAAATAATGGTTTCATTTATAGACAGTCCCTATAAAGTTTGAATTCCGGAGTTTCCTATTCGCACACAATAGTGGATAGTGCCGATCTATGATGATTTTTCTAAGCCTGAAAGGCTTTTATCTTATAGCCCGGGGTAACACCCCGGGAATGTCCGGGTAATTGATATCGCGCCCTGTAAGGGCAAAAGATACACATACGAATCTTTTGCCCTTACAGGGCGCAAATATAATAGACCATCTGTACCCGGGGTGTTACCCCGGGCTATAAGATAAAAGGCTTTCAGCCTTAGGGGGAGGAAGTCAGGCTTTTGTTTGTATGTTGTTTTTTCTTTTTGTAAACTGCCTGTTAATGTTGATATTTTAATGCCCCGATATTCTAAAGTAAGTATAAGTAAATGTTGCGAATTAGTTTATATCGAAGTCTTAATATACTAAATACTAACAGATTTGCATTTTTACATTCTTGTAGTAATATGGAAACAGCCTTGCTTCAGTTCATATTTAATGTAACATTTCTCTGCTTTCTTCAAGTCGCGTAATACTTCGGACAGCACCAGTTTCAGCGTATCCGAGCTGACATCTTGTAACGGGCGTCCGTCCTCATCCTCTACCTTTTGAAAGCGTTTCCAACTGACGTCAAACGTAGTACCGTAGAAATGAGCGGAATTTTCGGATGCATTGACATTGCGGCGGCGCAAACGTTTCACATCGTCTTTCGTACGCAGCACGGAAGTAACCGTAATCTTGTTCGGGTTCAGCCCTTTGGCAGTCAGAGAGTCAAGAAAGTTATAACCGATTGTATCGAGTAGGGCAGCCGCTCCCGGAATAAGGTACGGAATGGAATGCGTCAATGAGTCGACTGCGTACAAATCATTCGTCGTGATATGTTGCAGCTTTTCTTTCATCCTTTCCGCTTCCTCGCGCGATGCCAACGGACGAATACCGATAGCCTGAGCTACTTTCAGATGTCTTTCATTCAAATCACCGAAAGAACGTTTGTAACTGATAACACCCCGTATGTTGCGCGGCTCGTTCAGTTTGAGGGACATATCTTTTTTCTTGCATCCTGCCAGACAGCAGGTCATCGCTATGCTTACCAATAAAAACAGAGAGATAAAACGGCTTTTGCTATACATAATTAATTCTGAATCTGTGTAAATCTGTGTAATTTGTGGCGAAACCTCTGCAAAGATAATGTAATCTGTCAGAACAATCGGAAGAGTTTGCTGCTTTTTTCCTGTCTTTTTGTACCTTTGCAGTCAAATTCAGGAAGTAAAAAGAAACGTGCAACGATATTTTATCTATTTAGCTTACGACGGCACAGCCTATCACGGCTGGCAGATTCAGCCCAACGGCGCAAGCGTGCAGGAGTGTTTAATGAAAGCGCTCTCCACCTTGTTGCGGCGTGAAGTGGAAGTGGTGGGCGCAGGGCGTACCGATGCCGGTGTGCACGCTTCCTTAATGGTGGCGCATTTTGACAGTGAAGTTCCGTTGGATGTAACGTTTATGGCGGACAAACTGAACCGTCTGCTCCCCCCGGATATTTCCGTCTACCGTCTGCGTGCCGTGCGCCCCGATGCCCATGCGCGTTTTGATGCTACGGCGCGTACATATAAGTACTATGTCACTACCGCCAAAATGCCTTTCGACCGCCGGTATCGCTGCCGTCTGTTCCAAACTCCGGATTTTGAACGAATGAACGAAGCCGCACAGACCTTGTTTGAGTATACGGACTTCACCAGTTTCAGCAAATTGCATACCGATGTCAAAACCAATAATTGCAAGATAATGCATGCCGCCTGGACGCAAGTAGATGAAGTGACCTGGGTATTCACTATTCAGGCCGACCGTTTTCTGCGGAATATGGTGCGTGCCGTAGTCGGTACCTTACTCGAAGTCGGTAGAGGCAAACTCACCATCGAGGGTTTCCGTCGTGTTATCGAACAGAAAGACCGTTGCCGTGCAGGAACTTCCGTACCCGGCAACGCCCTGTTCCTGGTAGATATTGCCTATCCCGAAGACACGTTCGTTAGCGGTTAGTGATTAGTGATAAGTGGTTAGTGATAAGTGATAAGTGATTACTTTTTACTCTCCCCCTTCTTATAGCGCAGCCAACTCATAACTCATAACTCATAACTTATAACTCATAACTCAAGCCAATGTGGTTATTATTAGCCTTCCTCTCGGCAGCCTTGCTGGGATTTTATGATGCCTTCAAGAAACAGGCGCTCAAAGACAATGCCGTACTTCCGGTCTTGTTTCTGAATACGGTATTTTCCAGTCTGATATTCCTTCCGTTTATCCTGATATCGGTTTTCGCTCCGGCGGTATCGGGCGGTACGATGTTCGATGTTCCTGTGGTGGGATGGGATGTACATAAATTTATCATCATCAAGTCGTTCATCGTCCTCTCCTCGTGGATATTCGGATATTTCGGAATGAAAAACCTGCCACTTACCATTGTGGGGCCGATTAATGCTACGCGTCCGGTGATGGTGCTTGTGGGAGCCATGCTTGTATTCGGCGAGCGGCTCAATCTTTATCAATGGATAGGTGTGATGTTGGCGGTGCTGTCGTTCTTTATGCTGAGCCGTTCCGGTAAGAAAGAAGGCATCGACTTCAAGCACAACAAATGGATTCTCTTTATTGTGCTGGCAGCCGTGACGGGCGCTGTCAGCGGACTGTACGATAAGTATCTGATGAAACAGTTGCCGCCTATGGTGGTACAGTCATGGTACAATATCTATCAGGTATTTATCATGTGCCCCATCATTCTGTTGCTGTGGTATCCCAAGAGAAAGGAAAGTACGCCGTTCCGTTGGGATTGGACTATCATCGGTATATCCGTCTTTCTCTGCGCGGCGGACTTCGTGTACTTCTACGCCTTGAGCTATGAAGATTCCATGATTTCTATCGTATCTATGGTGCGGCGCGGCAGTGTGGTCGTTTCCTTCCTGTTCGGAGCTCTTTTCTTCCGTGAAAAGAATTTAAAAAGCAAGGCGGCAGACCTCATTTTGGTGTTGATTGGAATGTTCTTCCTATATTTGGGGAGTAAATAGAACGTTAAGTAATTTATGGCGGAAGATTTATGTGTCAGTAACGGCAGTAAGGAAGATAAATATCGTATGTTGCTTCCGCAAATCAAGTGCCTGATTGAGGGAGAAGATGACCTTGTCGCCAATCTGGCTAACGTTGCGGCCGCACTGAAAGAGACTTTCCGTTTCTTCTGGGTGGGATTTTATCTGGTGAAAGGCGACGAGTTGGTGCTTGCCCCTTTCCAAGGCCCGGTGGCTTGTACGCGGATAAAGAAAGGCCGTGGTGTTTGCGGGAAAGCATGGGAGAAAGCTGAAACGCTGGTCGTACCGGATGTGGACGCTTTTCCGGGACATATCGCATGCAGTTCCTTGTCACGTTCGGAAATCGTGGTTCCGCTGCTGCGTGCGGAGGGAGAAGTGTGGGGCGTGCTGGATGTGGATAGCGAAAGCCTGAATGGCTTTGATGAGACGGATGCGCGTTTTCTGCGGGAGCTGTGCTCTTATCTGTAATGTGATTTATTTAAAACAGGAATTTTAGTATTGATAAATAATACAATGATATGGTGAAGAAGTTGGTAGTCTTTTTATTTGCAGTATGTATGGGGATTGGCTCTTTGTCGGCGCAACTGGCAAAGACTTGTTTCACCAATATGCCCGATTCTTTGAGCCCGTTGCTTACGGCTGTGAACCGTGCCGACTTTATCGACTTCCTGGAGAGCAAGATGAAAGCCGAGGTAACCAACCGTTTTGGCGGCAAGTCGGAAATGACGGAGCTTACTCCCGATTATATCCGTGTGCAGGTAACGCCCCAAAGCACCTGGCAGATGAAGCTCTTGTCCGTGAACGACAGTACCCGTCTTATCTGTACCGTTTCCACCGTATGCGCTCCGGCTTGCGACAGTCATATCAAATTCTACACTACCGATTGGAAAGAGTTGCTGTCCGCACCTTATCTGGCTTCACTACCGGGTATGGACGATTTCATCATGCCCGCTTCCGATACGATAGATGTGTATCGGTATCAGGATGCGCGTCTCCAAGCCGATATGCTCTTGATGAAAGCCGACCTTTCGGGTAAGGACGCTACACTGACCTTTACTTTCACTACTCCCGACTACATGGAAAGAGAAGCGGCGGAAAAACTGAAACCGTTTCTCCGCCGCCCTGTAAGTTATACGTGGAAAGAAGGAAAATTCATTCGATAATCCCTGTGAAAGTTACTTTACCTTAATCTTGTCGAATCCCTCTCCGTATACTCCGATTACCTGGCTTTGCGATACAAAGGCGTTCGGATCTATATCTTTTATCAACCGGAAGATAATGGTCGACTCCCGCTTCTTGGCAAGGACAAACAGCATCTTTATCTCTTTGCCGGTGTAGAATCCGGACGCATTGATAACTGTTGCCCCTCTGTGCGGATATACGTTGATATGCTTGGCTATTTCTTCGTACTTTTCGCTGATGATGAAGAATTGTACGGACTGGCGCGCGCTGTTCACCACTTGGTCCAGTACGAAACTGCAGATGTACAGGGTGACATAACCGTATACCACTTTCTCCCAGTCTTTCAGTACAAAGTAGCTGGAAGAGATGATGATAAGGTCGCAAATCAGCATTACTCGTCCCAGTGTGATATCCTTGTATTTATTGATGATAGCGGCGATAATATCCGTTCCGCCCGTGCTTCCGTTTGAGGAGAAAGCAATGCCGATACCGCCTCCGCAGAAGGATGCGCCGATGACGCAGGCCATGAAAGGCTGGTCGTGCAATAACCGAACGCCGTCCGTCAGTTGCTGGATGACGGGAAGAAAGAATGTCAGGGTAAAGACGGCAAAGATTGTCTTGATGCTGAATTTCCAGCCTAAAATGCGGATGGCAAGCAGTAATAGCAAAAAGTTGATGCCGAAATAAACATACTGTACCGGTAGTCCCGTTGCGAAATATACCAGTGATGCGATACCCGGTACTCCGCCTGTGGTTATGTCGTTGGGGAGCAGGAATACCGTCCACCCGATACCATACATAATCATGCCTAAGGCAATCATTAAATAATCCCGCATTTCACGAAATATGTTCTGCCGGGAAGGAATGTTCACGTTCATTTGTAGTTTGCAGTTAAATTTGCGGCAAAGATAGATATTTTATCAATCTCAAAATGCAAGCCGGCGGGTATTTATATCCGCTCGGACGAAATAAATTTTGCCTATGGTGATAATTCCGTTTGATGTATATCCCGTCTTGTTTTGATGTACATCGAAATAGAATGTGGCTTATGTACGGGCGAATGTTGTAATATCTCTTACAGAGAGTTCTGTCATGTATTTCCTTCACTCTTTCACATCGTTTTATTCATCGGCTTTAGCGGGTGAAGGGGAGCTCCTTGGACACTGTATGGAAATGAGTAGTGGAGCGATTTGTCTCGCGGAATGTTTTTATTTATCTCACGGGACGAATTCATTCATCTTATGAGACGAAATAATCCGTCTTGCGGGAAGGATTTATTCATCCCGCAGGGCGAGTTGTAATTTCCATATACCGTGCTTTGACGTCTGCAAGCCCGCATCTTGGCTCCTCTGATGAGGCGTCTTTGGCTCTCAAACGCCCGGGCTTGACAGAGCTGAGGCCTGCGCTTCCGGGTACTGAGGTGTGGTATCCGGGAGGCCGGGGCGCATGGTGTCCCTTCACCCGGTAAAGCCGATGAATAAAGCGATGTGAAACGGTGAAGGGGGAAGGTGTAAACGGAATCTTTATATAAAGATTCTCATAAGTTGCTGAAAACAGAAAACCCCGATTGCTAATTTCTTAGCTATCGAGGTTTTCATTAAGAGCGGAAGACGGGGCTCAAACCCGCGACCCTCAGCTTGGAAGGCTAATGCTCTTCTGCGGCTGCCAAAAGCTGCGCTTTCGTCAGCAACCAACTGAGCTACTTCCTTTTACAATAGTTATCTTTCTTGCTGATTTGCTTTAGTTCTTTTACGGTTGAACTATCAGTTGAACTTCGACCTCGACACCAAAAATGTTAATAATATATTAATAATCTCTTTTACAGCACAATACTGCACCACAAAGATAATGAATTAATCTTTTTCTGTCAATCTTCTTACAATATAATCATTATAAAAAAGACAGCAAATGAATTGCTTCAAATGCTGTCTTTAATCATTGATGAACACAACTATTTCTTTGTATAAATATCAGGTGTTTCATCCTCTCCACCGTCCCAGAACTCTCTAACTTTCATCGTGTTATCGTTGATTGTAACATAATAGGTATCAATATCTTCTGCTATTAAGTCTCCTTCTTCTTTGTAAGTAATAGTTAAGACGGTTGTCTTTGTATCATAGGTGTATGTAAATGTAACTGGTTCTTCAAGTTGTCCGTTATAATACTCTTGTTCTATTCCAGTCCCGTCAGCATTGAATTTCCAAACAAAGTAGTTGCCATTTCCCTCATCTTCTTGCCATGTTCCTACAATGGGATTAGAACTGCCTTTATCTTCGTCATCATCACTGCAAGCCATAAAACTAATATTTATAATTGTAGCCATAATGGCTATGCCCAAAAATTTCAGTACTTTCATAAAAATATAATGTTATGGTAGATAATATATAATTTGTACCGTATGCCACTTTTTATTTTATTTTTGTGTATGTCTCTGTAAAATCTCCACTATGACGATGTTCAGGGTCATAATCGGGGTCAGTCTGTACATTGTCATACTTCATACGAAGAACTAATTTGTCTGTTGTCAGTGTCTCTATTATAGGATTAGCATATTCAAACCAGCCGTCATAATCTTTCAACACTATCGTCTTTCCGTCTAAAACACCTGTTTGGCTACCACCTGTTTGCCACACTTTTGTACCTGCATTGTAATAGTATGCAGTTATTGAATAAGTATTGTCTGTGAGTTTTTTGATAACGATTTTCTCACTATCATAATCAGGATTGTATGGGTCATTGGTATAGTCCCAAGTGTCTTTTTCCGTTTCGTCACTGCAAAGTTCCCAACCTGCGCTACGTACAAGTCCCCAAGTTCCCTCTAAAGAACTTGTATCTATTGTATCGTCATCATCGCTACAAGCTATAAAGTTAACACTCATAATTACGGCAATTACTGCCATTCCGATTAATCTTAAAGTTTTCATTGTATTAATATAGTTTGTGCTTCCACATCCCCATAGAAAGCGGTTAATAAATAGTTATGTACAGTGCGGGGAACACAGCGATAGCTGCACACCGTTTTAATAATTGGCTACATTAGAGGATAGACTTGTCTGTTTCTTGGCGATATGTATTGTAGTCAGTGTTCCCTACTGGCTGTTATACAAAAAAGAAGCGTGGGAACATTGAATATTATCTGTTCAGAGGTATCGCCAAACACCCACAACTCAAATAATAAACAATGCCCACGCCAAACGATATATAGTTCACTTGTTCAAGTGAATATATAACATTGACGTGAGCGTTCTTGTCTATCATCCTTGAGTTGTTCATTAATTTGGCGATTTTCTGAACAAGGATAATATGTCAAACGCTCTTTGTTAACTATGTCCTTTCAGCCTTAACTCATTAAGTGTCTGAAATTGCTGCAAAGTTACTATTTTACGTTTGATTAACAAGAACTATTGTTTATTAAAAACGGATTACTATTGATATTTACATTCTTATAAACTGATTTTTAACCCTTTGAACAGTAGAAACACCTATACCCTGCAATTTGGCAATGTTCCTCACTGAATAACCTTTCTTTAATAAAACTATCGTTTCCCTGTATTCTTCCCTTTTCTTCTCCTCTGTTTTGATACTCCCCCGTTTTCTTCCCAATCTGCCGCCTTTGGCAATGTAGTTTACCCTGCCACTGTTCAAACGGTATTGTATATTTGTCCGTTCTATGTTAGCCATTTCAGCAAGCACAGTAACCATAATCGAAGCAATCGGGTTTACCTCTCCGTTTGGCTGCAATGTGTATAAGCCCAAGTTCTGTATGTAAACGGATACCTTTGCTTCATGCAGTATCTCCAAAGAGCGAAGCACCTGTAATGTACTTCTCCCCAGCCTTGAAAGTTCGGATAACAACAGATAGTTAACACTCTCTTGCGTGCAGTATTCCAAACAGTCCGCAAGTACCTGCCTTTCCTCAATCTTCTTTGCTCCGCTGATATGTTCTTGGAATACCCGTACTATCTCTATATCCTGCAATACGGCATACCTCTTTAAATCCTCTATCTGCCTTGTTGTGTCCTGTCTATCACTCACAGACGAAACACGTGCATAAATTACTGCTCTTTTCTTTTTTGTTTCCATATTATTCTTTGAATTGGTTGATAACAGAAAGAAGCGTGTTCAAACCACCTATGCAGATTTATTTGAACACAACTTCCTTTTGATTACATTTTAGAGAAATCGCTATCTATCCATTCCCTGCGGTGGCTCTTTTCAAAGGCATCGGGATGCCTTGCTTTTTGAGGTCTGCTGTAATCTTCCCTTTTTCTTCTTGCAGGTTTCTCCGTCCGCATTATTTTCGGAAGAAAGAGAATTAAGAGGATAAGCGGTAAACAGCCTGTAAAAAGTGAGACAATCAACCCAAACAGCCAAACAAACAATCTTTTATAAAACATGATTTTCAATTTTTAAACAGTCAGACAAAAGGAGAATACCCCTTTAAAAGAATATTCTCCCGTTCACTCAATCAATAAACCACCTGTAACGTTCGTCACCATGCAAGGCGGCATTTATCCCCGTTGCAAGTTCCGTAGCGTTATAAGCCCTGTCTAAAAAGCTGTCTATATAACTGCTCTTGTTACTTCCTGTCAACAGATTATAGAATTTCCACATGGATAGTTCACCACCCAAGCCGCCAAAGTTCGCATCACTGATATATGCTTTGGCAACCGCATTGACCTGTGTATCGGTAAGTAGCATACGTGGCAACCGCTTTTGATAGCCTTGTGGCAAACATTGATACAAACGCATCTTACCCAATAATGTGGCAAACTGGTGTTCATTCATGCAGGTATCGCCTAAACTCCGCATCAGATGTATGTGCTTTGCGGGATTGTAGCCATGAAGCATTTCCAATACACCCCTATACAGGTCTTTAGTATTGGTTACTTCCAAATTGCTTAAATAGCCGTCAGTGGAAACACACAGGTTGGTGCATACCATGCAGGTAAAGCCTACAAACACCTTAAAGCGTTCCATACCTTTTTTGCTGTACAGGTTGGTATGATTATAGGCACGAACACCGCCAACGGTCAAAGTAAGTTTGTTACCGTTTACCGTCTCATAAACGGTTGGTATTTCTATCGCAAAGGCGCATCTTTCGTAATAAATGGTCTTGTCACTTTCCAACAACTGGTTGGCTGGCTTGTGTATGGCTTCGGGTATTCTTCCCTTGATAACATGGGACACCCTAATATCGGGTAGTCCAATCTTTTCACCTTGAAAGAATGTGCTTGCGGCATCCTGTACAGTCTCTATAAATGCAGGGTGGGACAAGGTGGCTTCATTGTCCTTTGCAAATACGGGGATGATGCAATCGTTCTTTAAATGTTCCATTGTAACGTCAACCGTATTTGCTTCAATGAATAACGGTCTTTTCTGTTTTGCTGGCTGTTCTTCCGTTATTAAAACGGCTTCTTCCGCATACTCACCCAAGTTTAACGTTCTTCTTTCCTGTGGCATACCGCCAATTACTAAATCGTTCATAATGAATTAATTTTAAATGGTTTATAAATTGATGGAATGAAGCGATAAACATTTCGTTTATCTTCAAGTACTCTAAGGGGGTGTTAAGAGGGTACTATTCATGCGTATGCGTACCTTTCAATCGGTAAACCTGTGGATAATCAAGTTGATATATATTCCAGCTTCAAGAAAAGAGGGTAGGGGGTGATTTATATAAGTACCTGTACTTTAGTGTGCGTGTTTCCCTGTATTTCCAAGACTGTGGAAGAAACGGATATATTGTGCAAATCCCGTTTCTATGTATATGCGGATTTTAAAGAATAGCCGCCATTCGTTTTTTTACCTTATTAAAGATGCCTATCTTTGTATATCCCCATGAAACGGACGATATATTTCTATTCATGGTATAATCTTCCTATTTATTATTGATAGTTTTATTTGTAGTTTGACCTGTCCGTTTCACCGTTGATAAAAAATCAGTCAACAGTGTAAAAATCAATGGTGCTATATACAACGTACTAATGGGCATCATGGACTTTACACGAAAAAAGCCGCATTTGAGTATGATTAGACGTGTACTCTCATGCGGCTTTTTATCATTTGCCTAAAACCTGTATCCAAATAAAAATCAGATAATCTTATTTTTTAATCACTAAATCATAATCAACAATGAAAGAAACAAACATTTCCGCACCCGATGCCAATATAACCATTACGGACAATACGGTGGAGCATATCATCTACAATACCCGCACTATAAAGATAGACAGAAACAAACTTTTGGAATTGTACGAGAAAATAGCGCAATTGCAGTTGCCATATTACTGTAAATATCCTAAGTTAAAGCCGAAACGAAGCAGCAGATAATAATTATCATAGATGCTGTTCTATGGGATAATGTTCCTTTTCGTATGCAATCACTATATTGGATATTACAGAGAGTTCTACTGCATTCTTGTCGTTCGCAGGTGTATTGTCATTGACCAATGGAAGAAGTTCTTCAATTCGTATCAATGCAAATTCGTATTGTTCTTTACTGACCTTTTCCATTTCTATTTTTACTTTATACAAAAGTAATCATTAAAATTGAATTGCAATACGGAATATAGCCTGTAATATATAAATAGCAGTTCTTTGTTTTAAAAGGCTGTTTCTTGTACTTTTACAAGTAAAAAACAGCTTTATGGTGCATCTTTATTGATAAATCAATGGTGACAGGGGAAAAAGAGTATAATATTATATATAATAATAAACAGCATCTTTTCCCATTCTCCTGTCTTTATAAAGTTAAGATGCTTATTCCGTATCAAAACGGCATCTTTTCTGTACCGTACATGGGAAAATCAAGGTAGGTTGCCACCTTTATAAAAGAACAGGCAGGCAGAGGGTAAAAAGTGCATCATATTATATATGATAATAACCTGCACATTTTACCCGCTTCCTTATCTTTATAAAGTTAAGATACATATTCCGTTTAAAAAACAGGATATGTCCCATGCCTTACAGGGAAAATCGGAAGATATTTCACTCTTTAGTAAGTAACAGGCTGGTAAAGGGTAAAATGCGTGCTTTATTATATATATGATAAAGAGAATGTTTTCCCCGTTACTATGGTTTTATGGACTTCATATCTATTTTCAGTAGTTCATACTTTAGCAACCTGTATGGCGACTGCTTTTTCTGCATACTGAAATCATTCTCCAACAGGATACCGTCAGTATGTAATGTCAATACTCTGCCATTAGTAACCAATTCTGCAATCTGCAAGTCATTCAGGTATTTGTCATAAGTCTTTCTATTCATATTCAGAGCTGGAACGATATTCTGCCTGTTTAAAGCTATTCCACTGAATTGAGATAATAGCATTAACTGAATGAAAAAGCCTTTGACTGCCGTATCCAGTTCATATATGAGAAAGTCTTTGGATATTGTGATGCACTCCTTTTCCATTGCGGGAACATGATAGATGTTCCTTTTGGTTTTATAGGCATAGCCTTTATCAAGGCTGTACATCTTTATCTCCAAATATTCTCTGAAATCACTGTTGAATTTACTAAGGCTTTTTTCTCCTGTCATTGCCTTTAAATCATCCAAAGTAATTCTTACATGATACTTTTCATCCCTGCAAAGCGACAGACAGAAAAACCTGTAAATGTTGGCTGGCTTGAATTGCGTAAGTATGGAGTAATTAACGGTTGCCGCTTGCTGGCATTTTATCGGTAGCACTATCTTCATAAAAACAATTGTTTTAATTATTATAGATTATTGGATAAAGTAAATTGGTAGAGCCTGTCTGTCACACAGGCTCTGTTAGTATTATGCCGCTTGCAATGCTTTTTTCAACAGACAGATAAAATCGTCATTGCCTTTAATCTCTTTCAGCCTTGCTTCCGTCAGTTTCAAGTCTTTCAATTTAGCCAACGCTTCAAATGCGGTCTCTTCGTTTGTTGCGGTCGCATAGGAGTTGAAACCGTCTATGAAATATCTTTTGGTGATAAACTGTACTTCGATACTGGCGGCTTTACAGAGAGTGACAAACCTGTGCCCTCTTTCGATATTTATTTGGGCATCTTTGGGGAGCGTGACTTCTTCACCTTTCAAGGCACGGTTTATCTGACCGTTTGATAATTTCTTGCCTGTAAATATCAGCATTGCGGTTGACTGGTTGAAACCCTCGTCCAACAGCTCTGCCACGTTAGTGAACAGTTCATCATTGGTTGTCAGTGCGGCTACCGTAACCCTGTCCTTTTGGTTCCAGCTTGTACCGATACCGTTTATATCCACCAAATATGCACCGATATTCTCCACTTCTTTTACGTGTACATTAGGTATTGTATAAGTGCTTCCGCTTGTAATATTGAGTGTGGCGAAAGCCTTGCTTCTGTGTTGTCCGTCCAAAATACAGAAATACTCTTTTGTTTCTTCCTGTGTCAGTTCCTCGCCTTTCAGATTTTTCATCTCATAGCCTTTTGCAAAAGCCTTTTCAGCTTCGATAACGATAATGGGATAGGCTTTCTCATATTTACCATTGGCAATAATTGATATGAAGCCGTCCACTTTCTTGTTATCGACAGAACGGTTATGCTTTACGAAAGCAATCTTTTTCTGTATCTCGCTATGTGCTCCCGTTTCATCATCCACGACGGAAAATGTCATAAGGCTGTCACCGATATGCTCTTTAGCCTGTACTTCTTTTGCAACGGCTTCTTCGTGCTGCGTTTTTAATCGGCTGACAATTTGCTCTTGTACAGTGATAACCGATGCGTCAGCCTTGCGCTTAGCAAGATGCTGCAATACCTTTTCTTCCTTTTTGAGTTTTTTAGTCAGTTCTTCCATATTTGTTACGATTGAGTTGTTGAATACTGTTTCTTGATTGTTTACTGTCATTGTTGCATTGTTGATAGAGTTCATAATTCTAAATTTTTAAGTTTTACAAATCGTTTATGTAATCATCAACTTGGCGCCTTATTTGTTTTTGATTACAGTGCAAAGGTATATGGTAGGACTGGCGTATGAAATGAAGAAAAAAACATAAAGAAATCCCTTTTTTTATGTTTTATTTTTTATGTGGAAACTGTGTTTATAACTCTCTTATCTTTAGTAAGATAGGCATATAAAGAAATAGCCATGTAACTAAATACACAGCTATTCCTTTTTTTATTTTATGTGTTTTACCAATAGGATTTCAGATGTTCAACGGGATTGTTGGGAGAGCTCTTGCATATCGGTATATTCCACCAGTTGGGACGGACTTCGTATTTTTGCAGGTTTCTGATAGTGGCTCGCAGGTTCAGTATGTCATTCTTGGGACTGTCCTCATCAAGTAGTCCGAGATATTTCAGCAATTCGAGTATGAAGTTGCCCTCATTGTCTGTCAGTCCCTTGCCTTTAATGGCAAAAGAGGAATGGCGTAACAGGTTATAAACGCTTAGAGTTACTGTGTCAAGTATCGCATTCTCCCGTTTCCTGCCTCTTTTGCCAATGCTGGGATAGTCCTTGTCAAGTTCTGTATCCGCTTCTTCCAAAGAGGAAACTCCCAAATACTTGTCAAGATAAGGAGTTATCATCTGAAGAAACCAGTTGTCATCATTGGTGAGTTCTATCTTCTGTTTGTTGTATTCGATAGTAACGGTATTGTGCTTTGTCTTTTTCTTTTCATGGAACATCTTGTAAAGGCGCAGCATATCGGGACGGACGGAATAGGTATATTGCACCTGCACAGGGTCTGCTATGTAATCTTCAAAATCGAAATAGCCGTATGTCTGTTTGTATTTATGGTAAATGCAGACAATAAGAAGAATGCCGTAGAATATGTCTCGGTCTTGCTGTATGTAGGTCTCATCCTCATTTGTATTATAGGTATTCCACAACTTCTCAATGTATTCAATCTGATAGTTGCCGCTTTCAAGTATAAGGTTCTTTCCAACGGTCATGCTGAACTCGTACCTTTCTTCGTCTGTTCCCCTGTTGGGATACGGTATATTCTGCTCCTCTTTCCTTATTGATAAATACAAGTCCTGCACTTCTGCAAATTGCTTTGGCAGGAGATACACATCTGAAATGTAGTCCAGTTCGTTATGGAGCATTGAACGGTCAAAACCTGTTTCATCCTTTAGCCATGCTTCAATGCGCTTTATACTTTCAATAGGTATTGTCTGATATTCCATGTCATTGATTTTGCCTGTAAAGATAGGAAAATGCCACCTTATCATAAAGAGACAAAGCGGCATTTTACTTTTAGAGAAGGTTTTGCATGGCGGCATCTATCTGTTCATTATCGAAGCTGTCAAGATAGACCTGTGTTGTAGATAAGTCTGAATGTCCCAATGCTTCGCTTATTAATGCAATACTTACACCCGATTTCTTTAGGACACTTGCAAATGAATGGCGTGCAACATAGGTTGTCATGTTGGCATCAACGTTTAATTGTGCTGCAATTAGTTTTAGGTTCTTGTTGATTTTGCCTAACATTTTATGTATTCTGTTTTGCTTTTGAAGTGGTGTTTTGTGGATATTGGCATTCAAAATGGGGAATAGATAGCCTTTGCTTTCACTTTCATATTTTTTTATAATCTGCATGGCTTCCTCTGATATGCCTAATTTTATCAGTTTACCCGTTTTCTGACGTATATAGTGCAGTCTGCCGTTTGTAATATTAGCTTTTGTCAGATTTGCGATGTCTGTAAAATTAATACCGCCACATAGATAACTGAAAATAAATATGTCTTTACTGAGCTGGACGTATTGCCGTTTGCCAATGTTATCCACTTCTTTAGTGAATTTCAATACTTCTGTTTTGGCTATTGCCCGTTTCTGTGTTTTTGTATCGAACTTGTTGATTTTATATTCGTCAAAGGGATAATCAGATTTACGGGCGCATTTAGCTTTTATGGCTTTATTGTATGCACTACGGAGAGTACGGAACATTAGGCTCATGGTTGTTTCTTTATTGCCTTTGGAACGCAACCATTTCTCATATTTGTTAAGCCACGATACATCTATTGCGCTGAACGGTATATCTAATTGATTTTTTGTGAATACTTTCAAAGAGTTGTAAGAACTTTTATAGATAAGCCTGTTGCCACATTTATCATTGCTCTTGCATTGTTCAATCAGTTCTTGGTAGAATTGGCTGACTGTTTTCAGTTCAAACTTTTTGTTTTCGTCATTGAGTAAAGTAGTGGTAGTATATTCTTTCTGTTCAGAGTTGAACTCTAACATTCGTTGCTGTAACTCTGTTTGTTTATCAAGAATGATTTTCTGAATATACTCTTTATTGGGACAGTTCGGTTTCGGCTTATTTCGTATGAAGTCCCAATAACGGGGTAGGACAGATATGCCTAAACTTTGGTATTTCTTCTTTCCGTCTTTACAAATACGGAGCATTAATGGATATTCACCATTGGCTAAAATTTTCCACTTGTAGCATACTACATTAATCGTTGCGTTCATTAGATTTTGGTTGAACTCTTGGTTGAACTCGTAGGGTCAACTGTGGGTTCAACCGCTATTGCTACAAAACAAAAATCAGATAGAAATCTTGCGATAACTATCTGATTTTCAGAAGAGCGG
>OGDQ01000334.1_pt1 | contig 39758 bp, 20 predicted proteins | sample 1570451 | NCBI WGS metagenome assembly OGDQ01 (sample SAMEA2582171, study PRJEB24529) | metagenome | biome: Human gut stool | place: China | collected 2011 | reverse complement strand
GGAAATAATCTGCTTCACAGAATTCGAATGCTGCGTTTTTCTTCTTGTTGAAGGTATTGAGCATGTCGTCATAGAGGTCGGGCACGGAGTAAGGGTTGCCCTTGTACATTCTGTAATTGAAACGGATAAATTTCTTAAGCTCTCTCCTTGTGGAGACTTTCTTGATTGTAATAGCCATATCTCGTATTTATGATTTGAGGAGGCAAAGATACGTGATAATCTTTAAATTACAACGCGTAGGGTGGCAAAAACTGCGCGAGGGTAAAACAATGCACATTGCCGGAATAATCGCAAACAATCATACAATTTCCGGATACGGCAACTGTTGAGAATATGGGTGCTCCAAGATTTAGTTTTTCTTTTATGATACCGGTTGACTGGTCGATGGCGTAAAGGTAACCATCGGAAGCGCCGATAAACACGGTTCCTTGCGAAGCGACAGGGCTGGTTTCTACTCCGGCTTGCGGTGTGGTGGAGTAAGGCGCAGTATACACCAGAGACGGTAATGTTTCAGCTTTCCATTTGTTGAAAAGGGTCGACTTGTCCAGTGCCATCACTCCGCGCTCTACGGTTCCGAAAATGATTTCGTTTTCAGTGACCAGAGGGGTAGAGGTGGCATCCAGATTGATTGATAAATCTTTTTGTTGAAGTACAGTTCCGGTTTTAGGCTCGATGGTAAACAGGCTTTTGGAAGAGATAATCCATAATTTGCCGTCTTTGTAAACCGGAGACGCGCCACGATTGCCGAGTCCGTTGTCCGAGAGTTTCCAAAGTTGTTTTCCTGTATGGATGTCGTTGCCGTATAGTCCTCCCCATTGAGTTCCACTGATAAGTACGCCATCGGCAATGGTTAATGTGGTGGTGGAGCCTTCACGTTGGCGCCAGTCTTTGTTGGTCCATAGAATGCGTCCGGTTTTCAGGTCATAGGCAGATAAACCTACACCGATTCCGGCGTAGACTATTCCGTTATCTGTTGTCAGTCCCTCGGTGAGATATGGATAGCTATCCAGGTCGATTCGTTGTTTCCATAGCAGCTGACCTGTTTTTGCATCAATGGCATATAGATGGCAGGCGGCATCCTGTGCTACAATAATTCCATCTTCATAAGCAATGGTGTTCTTTATCGAGTTTTCTGTCCGGTATTTCCATACGGGCTTCCCGGAGTTGAGGTCGAATGCGCAAATATAGGTGTTTAGCGAAACATTATCGTCTGTGGTAGCTGTAAATACTTGACCGTCCGCTATGAGGGGGGAAGTCATGAAAATATTGCTTCCGGCATTGGCGGTCCAAGCCAGTTGCAGAGGGAGATGGAGGTTGGAATGATTGATTCCTCCGGTATGGGCGGCATTTTGGAGCAAGGTATTCCAGTTCTCCCCGGGAGTGATGGATGGTTTGAAGTCATTCTCGTAAATGAATGAACAGGAGTCTGTCGCTTTCTTTCCGTCATTGAAAGAGGAGGTGACCGTCAGTTTGAGTTTTTTCCCGTTTTTATCGGAGGGGATTGAAATATTAGCAGTCCAATTCCAGTCGGTGAGCGGTGCGAGAGTGCCTTGTGCTACTTCTTCGTTACTTTCCGGAGTAGTCAATATATATGAGATTTGTTGGGTCTTTGCTTGCGAATTGTATGCATTTACAGAAATGGTAAGTTGTCGGTTAGTATTGGTTCCCACTTTTTGTTGTTTCATTGGAAAAACGATGGTGGTTTGTGGGGCGATGAAAGCATATCGTAGCTGTGTGGTGATATTGTCGTTTGCGTCTACTTTAATGTCGCGGAAAGAGGAGGGGGAGTGGTCAATACCGCCTTTGTCCAGTGTGCCGGTACAAATGGTGTAGATTCCGTTTTGATTGCGCACATAGTTGTAGTGCATGTGCCCGTATATTTGGGCTTTGGCGTTGAACGGGCGAAAATCGAGCACGTGCTGATCGTCCGCTTTGAATACGAAAGTGTCATTGGAGGTAAATAGGTCATGATTGAAAATAATCAGGGCCTGATCTTTCTTCATGGAAGAGAGGTCATTTTTCAGCCAGTTATATACATCTTGCAGAGTGTAATCGGTCGGGTTGTCGCCGTGGTCGATGGGGGTGACTATATAATGGATATTTCCGATATCAAATGAATACCAGGTCGGACCGTAGATGGATTCATAAAGTTCTTCGCCATAGTTGCCTTTTACAAGGTCATGATTACCTATGCAGTAGTAAACAGGGCAGTCCATGGTCTGTGCATTTACTATCCGGTTGTGCATTTGCAAGCCCGGTTCGTAACAAATATCTCCGGTGTGAATCAGAAAGGCGGGCTTTTCGCTGTTGATGTAATTTTTTAAATCTGTCACCCATCTTCCCAGTCCTCCGGTAGCTTCAGTATCAGTGATTTGGATGAAAGAGTGCTCTTTGGATTGAGTCCGTTCACTTTCTGTCAGCAGGAAGTCATAGGTTTCTCTGTTTTCCTGGGTAGGCAAATAAAATTGTTGCGTTTCGAATCCGGCAGGGGTGGTAATAGTGATAAATCTTGTTTTTGCGAATCCGGGTAAAGAGAACCGACCTTTTTTATCTGTTTTTACCACATTCAATCCATCTGTTACCATGACTCCCATCAGCGGCTTATCGCTTTTATCCAATATGCCCGATTGGTTGCTGTCGATATAGACTGTCCCTTTAAATTGAGCGCATAGTGGGAGACATAGCATCAATGACAATAGTATGACGGATAGTTTTTTCATGATCGGTTCTCTGTTTTTTAGTGTGTTAAGCTAATAATCTTTTTTCCTTATTTTAGTTGTTTCATTTCTTCATTATACCTTACTTCTTCTTTACACAAGGGTTTATACCAGGTTTTTCTTAGTATCAGTGTCGTAACCAGAAGTAGCGCGATAGAACTCCATAGTCCCAGTTGTTCGCGGACAACGAGATACATCGGAATGATGGTGAGACTGCATTGCCAGATAATACCGATAACCACGTTGAATGCATCTCTTTTGAAGTTCTTGTTGGGCTGTATGTGGGGGTAACGGGCCAATGCTTTTTCTTCAATAGGTTTCCACCATCCCCATGGACGTACACGGGTGTAGAAGCTGATTAATGTTTCTTCGTCTGTCGGAGGTGCACTGTACGTTCCGGCAATACATCCTATCAGAGAGACACCGAACAGTACCGGGAAGAAGTAGAGCACCCATGCGTCGGGAACGGTAAACTTCATGACAATGGCTGCTATGACTCCGGCAGTCATTCCCCAGAAGTAACCTTCGCCATTGAAGCGCCACCAATGCCATTTCAATACATTGGCTGCGATGTATCCTCCGAAGAGTGCGCCTACAATCCATTGGAATATTTCATTGATGTCTTTCAGGAAGAATCCGATGATAGTGCTGACAACTACCACTGCAACAGAAATGATATAGCTGCTGCGTATCTGTGTTTTCACACTCGCTTTCGGATTGATATATTTCAAATAAATATCATTCACGATATAGGCTGGTGCGGCATTGACTGTGGATGCAAAGGTTGACATGAAAGCCGCCAGTAGTCCGGCTAATAAGATTCCTGCCAATCCTGCCGGTACGTAACGTGTGATTAGGTGGGGGAGAATGGTCTCAAAATCGGTCCGTGTCACTTCCATTTGTGTCAGGCCGCCATCTTCCTTAAAGAAGTAGATAGCCAGCAGGGCAAACCCCATAATCATCAGGTAGCGGGGAATTAACAGTACGACCGACACGGAGCCGCTCATCATAGCCGCTTCTTTAGGGGATTTACAGGATAGAATTTTCTGCATATCATAGTTGGGCGCAGGTCCTGCCATACTCATAAATATACCTTTAAGTAAAGCCATCATGACGAAGATACTAATCAGGCTATATGGTTCATTTGCCATGCGTTCTGTCAGGAGGTTCATTCGGCTGCTCCAGTCAACGTCCAGTGTCCATCCGAAGAAAGGGGAGTCCCATCCGGCGGGAACGAAGGAGTGAATCATATCCGGCGCTACCATTTGCATTCCGATAACAACGATCACGATACCTGCTATTGTCATAATCAGGAATTGCACCACGTCTGTCCATACAATACTCAACATACCTCCGAGCATTACGTAGAATGTGGCGATGGCGGTAAAGAAGATTCCATATACGTGGGGGACGTATTCTGCCGGAACATTGAAAGGAATGTAAGGAGATACTACTTCCCAGGGGATGAATATCTCCATAAACTTGCCAATACCTATGAAACCGTAACTTAGAAAACCTAAAACACTCAATAGTGCGAAGATGATAACAATCGTATGTGAAAGGGTGGACCCTTTACCTTTTCCGAAACGCGTCTTGATCCATTCCGCTCCGGTAAGTACATTGGAACGGCGGAGCCACACGGACAGATACACCATTAGAAATATCTGATTGAATACCGGCCATAACCAGGGAATCCAGAGGCTCTTGAATCCGTAGGCGAATGCCCAATATACCATTAGCATCGTGCCTGTGATGTCGAACATTCCGGAAGCATTGGACAGTCCGAGCATATAAAAAGGCAGTGATTTTCCTCCTAGAAAATAGGAGTCCATATTTTGGGCAGCCCGTTTTTTTAGAATAAGTCCGATGACAATCATAGCGATCAGGTAAGCGCAAATGATGAGAAGGTCGGTAGTGTGTAATTTCATACTATAGGTTTGAATCGATTTATATGTTATGATCTTTGTCGCAAAGGTAGGCGGAAAGTGGTAAGGAAACAAATATTATTTTAACTCATTCTGATACTATATTGATATCGCCGGAGTTTTCTTTTTGTGTTGGCATATTCAGTGATAGATGCAGAGATACGGCTGGAAGTAGCTCCATATAAAAAGGAGAGCGCAAAACTGCCCGTTTTAAAATATAAAACGGGTAGTTTTGCGCTTTGTGCCTGAATACCTTAAAAATGAAACTGTTCTGCCAAGATCAGTTTGTTGGCTTCTACGGACTTGCAAATGTTCTTCACAGAAGCAGCGGAACGGAAACCGTCTGCAGGTGTGTGGAAGCAATAGTCTATCAGTCTGTCAATAGTAGAGGTTGCTACATGCATACGAGTGTCGGAAGAGGCATAATAGATATACACTGTTCCATTTTCATCTGCAATCCATCCATTAGAGAACAGTACATTGGATACATCTCCGATTCTCTCTTCTCCCATAGGGGCTAATAAGAAACCACCCGGCTCGGCAATGATCTTTGTCGGGTCTTCCAGAGAAGTCATGTACAGATAGAGCACATAACGCAGGCCGGCAGCGCATGCACGGACTCCGTGAGCCAGATGCAACCATCCTTTGGAGGTTTTGATAGGATGAGGCCCTTCGCCGTTTTTCACCTCTTTGATGGTGTGATAATGGCGGTGGTTTATAATGGTTTCTTCTTTTATTTCTGCATGGGTGATGTCGTCTATCAGTGCCCAGCCAATACCTCCACCGTTTCCGGCGTTGATAAAGTTATCTTGTGGGCGGGTATATAAAGCATATTGACCATTTATAAATTCCGGATGCAGTACGACATTGCGCTGCTGACTTTTGGAAATCAGATTCGGAAGACGTTCCCAGTTTTTCAGGTCTTTGGTACGTATGATACCTGCTTTGGCTACGGCAGAAGACAGATCACCCGGCGCAGCGTTGGGATCAAGGCTTTCGCTGCAGAAAATTCCATAAATCCAGCCGTCTTCGTGGGCTGTCAGGCGCATATCATATACATTCGTTTCTTCGGGATATAAATCCGGCAGTTGAACCGGGTACTCCCAGAATTGAAAGCGATCAATACCGTTAGGGCTTTCGGCAATAGCAAAGAATGATTTGCGATCATACCCCTCTACCCGTCCCATTACAAGATATTTCCCATCGAACTTGATTGCTCCTGCATTGAATACGGCATTAATACCGAAGCGTTCCATGAAATACGGATTTGTTTCGGGGTTGAAGTCGTATCTCCATTCCAGTGGAGTGTGGGCAGCTGTTAATATGGGATATTTGTAACGTTCGAATATTCCATTGCCTGGCAGTATCTTTTCATTTTCACGGGAGATGAGCGTTTCGTATTCTTCCATAAGAACACGTAATCTGTTATCATATCTATTCATATCTATTCAAAATTAATAAAAAGAGACTGACCACAATACAGACAGATACAAGGGATATACTGTGTTGCAAGAACAGTCTCTTTTTATGTTTGTCACTTCAAAAGTATGGGGGTACTTTTAAAATACACGCGTCAAGTTTACAAATTATTGTTTAGTAATAAAATACGAACGAGCTGTACAGTTCGGTTCCGCGAAACTAACCCAATACCAGTCGTTTTCAACTTTATCAATACGGCAATCTTCAGCCGGATATTTCACACTTTTATCGATTGCATTTCTTGTCACCTTATACAGTACGGCGTTGCTCTTGTCACCCACTGTCAAGTCTCCTGTAAATTGGATGGCAAAACCGCTGGCATACGTTCCTGTTCCTTTTATAACCAGTTCGGACATGTTGAACTCTGCTGCATGAGTTACTGTGCCTACTGCCGAAGTAGATAGACTTTGATAAGAAGCAGAACCGGCTATAAAGTAACGATAAGACGGGTTTGCCAGATAAAGGTCGTCGATGTATACCACATTGATGCTGATTGATTCCCCTTCCTGGTCGCTGATAGTTATCGTCTTGTTGAAACGGTACCTTTTAAGACCTTCGACCACGACATCCGTCCCATTCTCTGCCATTGTACATTTCAGATAAGTGGCAGATCCATTATTGACACAGGTATATTCTCCGTTACCGTCCAAAATCTTGAGAGTCAGAGGCTCGCCAATAGTCAGATAAGCAATCTCTTCGTTGTTGTCGAGCATTAGCTGTTTGACAACTTTTACGGAAAGTTCAGCGGTTTTGTTTAGTCTGTCGGTAACTGTCACGGTCGCAATGCCCGGTGCCAGGGATTCCACTTGGATATGTCCCTCTTCATCCACCGTAGCTTTGGCTATGGATTCTTTATCGACTGTCACTTTGTATCCTCTATTCCCTGTATGTATGTTAATCGTTTTATTTTCACCCGGATACATTTTTGTGGATGAAACAGCCAGAACTAGCTCACTTAACTGATCTACTATGACTTTTACACTGGTACTCATTTGTGCCCAGTCGGTGATTGTCAGATTAGTGCTGCCCGCCTTCAAAGCTGTCACTTTAATCATATTTCCCTCGGCAACGGCAGTGGCTACTTCTTCATCAGAACTGGCTATCTTGTAGTTGCCATTTCCCTGAAGCATCTGAATCGTTCCTTGCGGTGTTTCATCAAAATTAATAATCAGCTCCTGTGTATCTGGCACGAGATTGTGATAGGAGGGATCGTCATCGTTACAGCCGGAGAAAATAGTAGCGGCTGCAAGCAGGAATCCTGCTAAATATAATAGATTTCTTTTCATGATATTCATTGTTTATTTAGGATGATTATTCAGCTCCAATATCTTTCATTTTACCGGTGATGGTTACAACGCTAAACTTAGGAACAGTAATGGCACGCAATCCGGTAAGAGACGGGTTCACTTTTTTACGCTGCCATTTTACTCCCTCGTCCGACGTATATGAAATCATTGTCTGGAATTCTTTTCCCTCGATCTCCAGTTTAGTTTCGAAAGCTTTGCTTGTAGAGTTATTCACTAATACGATGGTATAAGTGTCGTCTTTAACATAGGCTGTCATTAACAGTTCTTTGGGGAAAACTTCTTCATCGTTTTCAGGAGCAATCGTTTTTACGTCTACACGACGGCTTCCCTCCGGAATGAACTTGGTGAACTGTCCATAGCTGTAATAGCGGGCAGCTCTTTCATAATTTGTTCCGGGCAGTGCTTCTTCCAGTCTGATAAGTGCTTCGTTATTGGTACAAGGCCGTGCGCCTGCCCACCAGACAAATGCATTTAGATTGGAGACTGCCAGATAATTGTGGAAAGTTGTGGCCCATTGCATCGCATTTTTCCAGGATGGATCGTATGTGTCTGTAGAGCTGGTTTCTGTGTTCCATATATGAATGTTCTTTTCTGCGCAGAGAGGTGATTGCACAAATTCAGTGTTACCGATTAATGTATATCCATGAGCGGCTGCAATAATATTAGAATTTGCTAATTCGGGGCGAGCCTTCAAACCGTTTTCAAGGAAGGTGACTCCCGCTTTCCACCATGAGTGCTCTCCGAAGATAATTTTCATATCCTGATAACCAGCCTTGTCTAAAGCCGGGCGAAGATTATCTTGGCAGAAATTGGCTAAATTACCATAAGTCCAGCTACATCCGTTCCATCCTGTCCCACTACTGTTCGGCTCATTGGACGGTGAAATGGCATAAATCTTAATACCGAATTTATTCGTATATGTATTGATGAAGTCTATCAGATAGTCGGCGAATTCTTCTCCCGAGCCGGATTTCAAACTACCGCCAGAAGGTTTCCCGTTGGATTTCATCGTTCCGGGCGGACTCCATGTAGAGAACATGAACTTCACATTCTTGTATTTTCTCTGAAGAATATCCACCAGCCACATTTGACCCAACTGCACCTGTTCGCCACACCCCGAACCGTTGAAGTCTCTCCAATAATCATTAATCATGGACGGATCGTTCGGAGCTAGGTTGAATGTGCGGTTAATGCCGAAGTCGATAACGTTGGTGACAGGATTCTGATAGTGCGGAAATACTTCTCCCCGGAAGATGTTCAGTTTTAAACCATTCTCACCAAACAAGTCGTTTACTACATCTTCACGTTGCATGTGGTTCCATATGCGGTGTGACCATTCGGCAAAAGCACATCCGAAGCCATCAATAATCTGATGCTCGTGTCCCTCCCCGAACTGTACTTTAATGACAGCTTCGGTAGTCGGTTCGGCAGAGAAACCGTCGTCTTCGTCTGTTTCTTCTACCGGGTCGGGAATGTAGACGTCGCCGTGACTCAGAGTTCCGTCGTCACAAGAGTATCCTAGAAATAGGAAGAGGGATACGAATAATAATGAATATATCTTTTTCATATTGTTTCTTTATTAAGTTAATCTTGTCTGGACATTATTTCCATAGACTGGTTTGCACCATGGCAGTATTATTGTTCAATTCACTTGTCGGTATAGGATAGTAAAGGTGCTTTTCCTGGAAGTTTTCTGCACCCTGCTTCCCGTTGGCCTTTAAAATCAATTGGATTTCGCTGACGGAATACCAACGCTTGAGATCATAAAAACGGTGACCTTCTCCGAAGAATTCCAATAAACATTGATGTTCGATTTCAGTCATAAGCTCCTCTTGTGCGAAAGTCTTTTCCTGAAGTCCTGCTCTTTTGCGGATTAGTTTTAAAGCATAGTTGGCGCCGTCCGGATCGCTGGTTTGGGCACATGCCTCGGCATAAAGCAGCAAGACTTCCGCAAAACGCATCACACGTAAGTTGCTGGACCTTCCCTCCTTATTACCCATATTATCCGGTGCTTTATCATCCACATAGTATGCGGTATTTTTCTTGATTAGGAATTTACCTGCCGTTCCGTTGACATTGAAGCTGGGAGCTCCACCTGCCATTTTGCCCTCATTACCTTCCCAAAGCTCATCCATCGAGTAATTGTTTCCATACCATTTTTCGTTGGGTACTTTGTCGCCATAGTTGGCTGCATCAAAGAAAAGGCTGGCATACATACGTCTGTCAAACTTGGTATCTGCATCGTTCGGGCGAGTTTCTCTGGTGAATTCTCCTACGATGAAAGAATTCGGCATCAGTTTGGCCCATCCGCCGGATTTTACCGGACCGGTAAACTGTGGTATATAGCAACCCAGACAGATTCCACTTTCGTTACTCCATGAGTATTCTCCGTCGGGACTGTATGCTATTTCGTACACGGATTCTTTATTGAACTCGTCTTTATTCGTGAAGTTCTTACCGAAGTTGTCAATCAACTCATAAGAGTAAGGAGCTTTTAATAATGTTCCTAATAATTGTTTGGCTTCCGGATATCTATGTTGGGTGGCATATACTTTACCCAACATTGCGATAGCAGCCCCTTTGGTAACCCGTTCTTTGGCGGTGGTGCGTTCAACAGGCAGGTTACATTTGATCGCGTTACCCAAATCTTCTTCCACTTGTGTCCATAATGCCGCTTCACTGGCAGGACCTTTATTGGTTTCATCTTCGTTAGACGGTATCAGTCGCAAAGGGACTTCTTTGTAGTTGTTGACTAACAGAAAATATTGATAGCCGCGTAGAAAGAGCGCTTCGCCCTTAATCATCGAACGATCTTCTTCCGTAATGCCCGAAGCCGGTACCTGGTCGATATAGCGTAATACGATATTGGCACGTTGGATACCCGAATAAAGCGCTCCATAAGGATCGTTGCCGGTGGACGGTGAATTCAGGAAGTTTGCAATATTCCACATGGGAACTTCTTCTCCTTTGATGGTGAAGATATCATCGCCGCGACCGTTGAGGTTCAGCCAGCCGTCGAATGCACCGAAGTATCCGTACATGGCTCCTTTTATGGGGGAATAGGCGGCTGCCAAAGCACTTTCCGCATCTGCTTTATCTTTCCAGAAGTTGCTTTCAGTGAAATGGTTAGGGTCCGACAGATTCAAAAAGCTGGATTCGTTGCACGATGTCAGTGCTCCGGAAAGAAGAGCTGCCATGCACATATATGATAACCAATTTCTTTTCATGTTTATAGACTTTTAATGTTTAATATTAATTTAAGGCATTACAGGTTAACTTGTATTCCGAATGAGATAGTGCGGGGCAATGGATAACGTCCCTGGTCGATACCTCTTGAGAATACGTTGTAGTCAACACCGGCAACAGTACTTTCACCCAAATCCGGAGTATAACCCGAATATTTGGTCAGTGTGAATAGATTTTCCATTGAAGTGTATATTCTTACATTCTCAAGTTTGACTTTCTTGGTCAGGTTTTTGGGTAATGTATAGCCGATATCCAATGTTTTCAGACGCATATATGAACCATTCTCGAGCCATCTGTCGGAGTATGCCCATTTGTTGTCTGCACCATCTGTTTTAGAGAAGCGTGGAATATCGGTATTCTGATTGTCCGGTCTCCACGAGTTTGCCAATACAGTACTCATATTTCCGTTGAAGTTTCCTGATTCCAGGCGATAACGCGGATAATTATAGATTTTGTTACCTACCATACCGTCAAAGAAAAGGTTGAAGTCGAAGTTGTTCCACTCACCACCCAATCTGACGCCGAAAGTGAAATCGGGGAAGGGGCTTCCTACATCATGCTGGTCGTCTGTATTAATCTTGCCATCACCGTTCCAGTCCTTGTAGCGGATATCGCCGACCTGGGCTCCGGGTTGAATGAGTTCGCCGTCTTTGTTCTTGTAATTGGCAATCTCTTCTGCCGAACGGAATAAACCGTCTGTTTCAATCAGATTGAAATAGGACATGGAATGTCCTTCGGCAAACATATTGATACCACGACCACCGGCACCGTGTGCGCTATAACCGGAAATCATCAGATTCTGGCCGCCCAATGTGATTTTCGTTACTTCATTCTTGTCGGCAGCGATATTGGCACCTATATAATAAGTGAACTTATCTTTGATAGAACCCCGATAATTCACGGCAAATTCAAATCCCTTATTTCGTACCTGTCCTGCATTCTGGATTGAGTTTCCGCTGATACCGGTAGATGCGGTCGAGGGGATAGGCAGCAGTACGTCATTCGTGTTTTTCACATAAGCATCGGCAGTGAAAGTTAATTTTCCGTTCAGCAGGCTGACATCCAGACCGATGTTATATGTTTCTGTATTTTCCCATGTCAGATTAGCCGGTGAAATAGCCTGTACATAAGGCATGGAACCAAACCAGGGTGAATTGTTCGATACATAGTTCATTCCATCCGATACTACACTTTGCGTAGGATAGTAGCTGGTCATTTCCTGATTACCGAGTTTACCGTAGCTGAAGCGTAACTTCAACTGGTCGAATACATTTTCCAACGGTTTGAAGAACTTCTCGCGATTGATGTTCCATCCGATAGAAGCGGATGGGAATGCGCCATATTGATGCCCTTTCTTGAAACGTGACGAACCGTCGCGACGAATGGAGGCGGAAAACAGATAGCGGTCGTCGAATGAATACATGACACGTCCGAACAGGGATACCAATGCCAATTCATTCAGGCTGCTGGATGCTTTCAGGTTGGAAGGATCCACATTGCCCGGCATTGTTTCTATGAATTGGGCCATATCGCTATTCTTTCCATACAAGCTGTGGCTTTTGTCTTTCTGCGCAGAGTAACCGGCGAGAAGTGACAGGTTGTGTTTGCCGAATGTACGGTCGTAGTTCAAAGTATTCTCCAATACCCACGATTCCCAGGTGGATGATTTTTCTTCCAGGTCGGGTTTGTCATTCTTTCCAAATGTACCTAAATCGTATGCGTCTGTATATTTGCGCCATTTAGTATGTTCTTTTCTGATACCTACGTTGAGTTTGTATTTTAGTCCTTTGATGATTTCCGCTTGCAAATAGGCATTGAGGAAAATTCTGGTTGTTTCAGTTCGCTCATCATTGACGGTCATTTCTGCCAATGGGTTGGGTAAGTTGATATCGTTGGAAGTACCCCAGCCCCCTGAATTCGTCGGGTCATAGACGGGTACAACGGAGGGAAACTGGAAGATGTCGAACATTGTATCCTGATGAATGTAGCCACTTCCTTTTGTCATGTTTACAATCAGTGATTCACCTATGGTTAATCGATTGTTCAGGAAAGAATAATCGCTCTTCAGGCGGATATTATAAGACTCATGATCTGTATTGCGCAATATACCCTCTTTATTGAGATAACTTACGGATGAACTGTAAGAACCATTTTTCGAACCGCCGCTGATTGTAGCATTGGCTTTGTAGGTCATGGCGGTGCGTAACATTACATCCTGCCAGTCTGTACCCTCACCGATAAAAGGAGTTGCTCCGTTTTCTGATCCGTAACCGTCGCCTGCCAGACGATAATAACGTGCGAAACGACTGTATTCTTCTCCATTGAATACTTTTAGTGTTTTAGGGGTTTGGCTGATGCCTGTGAAGAAATTGATATCCAATTTGGTTGGCATATCTTTACGACCGCTTTTTGTAGTGATTAATACTACACCACCTGCTGCGCGTGAACCGTAAATAGCTGCTGCGGCAGCGTCTTTTAATACCTCGATAGAAGAGATATCATTCGGATCGACCATGCTGATGTCGCCGAATGCACCATCAATTACATACAGTGGATTGTTGTTGGATAATGAACTGATACCGCGTACGTTAATTGTCATCGTTCCATTCGGATCACCGCTGGAACTTGCCACTGATACTCCGGGTATCTTTCCTTGTAATGCTGTTGCGGCATTGGAAGCAACTTGTCCGTTAAGCTCTTTGGCACTAACCGAACTTACAGCTCCCGAAAGATGGCTTTTCTTTACTGTACCGTAACCGATAACTACTACTTGTTCAAGAGCAATATTATCTTCTTCCATTGAGACGTTGATCGGAGCACCGGATGTAACTGCTCTCTCTATATGTTTCATACCTATTGTAGAGAATACCAGCGTACTCCCTTTGTTCGCTTTGATGGAGTATTTACCATCCATGTCTGTTACTGTGCCGGTGTCTTTTCCTTTGATTCTGACTGTGACTCCAGGTAAAGGTTCATTTGTTGCAGCTTCTGTTACTACTCCTTTTACTTCAATGTCTTGAGCCGCTAGTGGAATGCTAGTCATGCAGAGAAATAAGAATAGTAAGAAATGAATTTTTCTTCTCATAATTTATTGCATTAGATTTATAAACTCTGGTCAACTGTCAATTGATCCATGGAAACTTCAACCAACAATTGTATGATGCAAAAATAGAGGATTATGCCATGTTATGCAGATATTATCTTAGCACGTTCTGATATTATTTTGCCTGTCTTTGTGTGATGTATTTATTTTTTTATGGCGAAGACGTACTTTACATATAGAGCTTAAATGTCCTGCTTTTGGGTTGTGAATGGCTTGTTTGCTACATTGGTATATCCTGGGTGTTGGATATTAATGTCTTATTTCTTGTTTTTGAAAAAGGAACAATGGTATTATAAGGGAGAAAGACGGTATTATTTAATTTGTAGAAATGATACTATTTTGCAGCTTAATACATGAAATTATAACGAGTGGGCTTATTCGATTTGATGAAATGTGTATCGAATGAGGGATAAGAATAGGCTTTTAATATAAAAAAGAAAAGTGCAAAGCTGCCGATTTTATGTCTTGAATCAGGCAACTTTGCGCTTTATTTATTGGACGCTTTAAAAATAAAGCTGTTCTGCCATAACGAGTTTGTTTGCTTCTACAAGCTTGCAAATGTTTTTCACAGAAGCAGTAGAACGGAACTCATCTGCTGGAGTGTGGAGACAGTAATCTACCAGCCTGTCTATGGTCGAAGTTGCTACATGCATACGAGTATCGGAAGAGGCATAATAGATATACACTGTTCCATCTTCGTCTGCAATCCACCCGTTAGAGAAAAGTACATTGGATACGTCGCCGATTCTCTCTTCTCCCATAGGGGCTAATAAGAAACCGCCCGGTTCGGCAATGCTCTTTGTCGGGTCTTCCAAAGAAGTCATGTACAGATAGAGCACATAGCGCAGACCGGCAGCGCATGCGCGAACTCCGTGGGCCAGGTGCAGCCATCCTTTGGGGGTTTTGATAGGATGGGGACCTTCACCATTCTTTACCTCCTTGATCGTGTGATAATGGCGGTGGTTAATAATGGTTTCTTCTTTTATTTCTGCGTGGGTGATGTCGTCTATCAGTGCCCAGCCGATACCTCCGCCGTTTCCGGCATCGATAAAGTTATCTTGCGGACGTGTGTATAGAGCGTATTTGCCATTTACAAATTCCGGATGCAATACCACATTCCGTTGCTGACTTTTAGCGATCAGATTGGGCAGTCGTTCCCAATTTTTCAGGTCTTTGGTACGTACAATACCCGCTTTGGCTACGGCAGAGGACAGATCACCCGGCGCAGCGTTGGGATCAAGGCTTTCACTGCAGAAAATACCATAAATCCAGCCGTCTTCATGGGCTGTCAGACGTATATCATAGACGTTTGTTTCTGCCGGGTCTGTGTCGGGTAATTCTATCGGATACTCCCAGAAACAGAAATTATCTATTCCATTAGGGCTTTCAGCGATGGCGAAGAACGATTTCCGATCGTTTCCTTCTACACGTACTATCATCAGATACTTTCCATTCCATTTAATGGCTCCCGAATTCATGGTGGCATTCACACCGATTCGTTCCATTAGGTATGGATTCGTTTCCGGATTCAGATCATAACGCCACTCCAAGGGAGCGTGCTCGTTTGTTAAAACCGGATATTCGTATCTTTCAAAAATCCCATTGCCCGGAAGAATCATGTTGTTTGGGCGGGTTATCAGAGTTTCATGCGCTTTTTTGAGAAGACGCAATCTATTGTCATAAGTTCTACTCATAATACTATTTCTTTATAAAATAATTCCAGATCCGATAAAAGAATCCGGAATCATTTTATTGACAATACATAACTTAATTGTTCCTCTTTCGAGTTGGCGGATTGTTTTATTTGAACTTTCCGGTGATTGTTACTACACTGTATTTGGGAACATTCACGGAACGTTTGCCTGTCGAAGAAGGATTCAGTTTCTTACGCAACCATTTTACACTGGAATTGGAAGTGTATGAAACCATGCTATCGAATTCTTTGCCCTCTATTTCCAGCAAAGCGTCAAAGCCTGTGGTTTTTGATTTGTTCACCAATACAATGGTATATGCATTGTCTTTGATATATGCCGACGCACTTAAATCTCTCGGAATTCTGTTTGCCGTTGTTGAGGCGGTTTCTACATCCACGCGTATGGAACCTCTTTCGATATATCTGGAAAATTGTCCGATAGAGTAGTAGCGGTCTACACGGTAGTATGAATCACTAAAATCCCATTTGTCGGTTTGAAGCAAGTTTTCTCCCGTTGACGTACAGTAACGTGCTCCTGCCCACCATACGACGGCACTGGTCTGTGCTTTCGTCAGGTAGTCGTGATAGTTCTTTGCCCATTTCATTGCATCATTCCAAGTCTCATCACGGGTTTTGTCATCACAGGTTTCTGTTTGCCATACATGTATACCCTTTTCCTGGGCTGCTGTCATTGGCAGGATATTGGAGTCAACTGTAGAGTAACCATGTCCTGCAGCCACAATGTTGGCATTCACTAATTCCGGGTTATTCTTTAATGAAGTTTCTACCCATGTTACGGCATTTGCCCACCAAGGCAATTCTCCATAAACAATTTTAGTATCCTGTAAGCCTTGTCTATCCAGTTCCGGACGTAGGTTTTTGATTGTAAAATCTGCCATTTGCTGATTACCCCACAAACATCCGTCCCATCCACCCATGGCTTGGTCGGGCTCATTCCAACCGGAGATACCGTAGACATTGATACCAAATTTGTTTTTAAAGGCTTTTGCAAAGCCGGTTAGGAACTCGGCATATTCTTTGCTGTATTCACTGTTGAAAGAGCCACTTCCACCGCTGACTTCTTCGCCCACACCAAAAGATTTCCATACGATTGGAGGAGTCCATACAGAGAAGAAATAATAGATATCCATCAGTTTTCTCTTGCACAAATAGTCGATAATCCACAACTGCGAATATTCCTTATATTTTTCGCTATCTGCACTCAACAGTGCTTTTTGTTCAGCAGAATGTGCTCCCAGATGATAGTTTTCTTCAGTTTTGAAATTGAAAGTTTTGCCGTCTGTGGATGCGGATGAAGCACATACTTCTCCACGATAGATATTAAATCTCAATCCATTTTCGCCATATAATTCGTCCATGAGCTGTTCACGTTTTGTACATCCATATACAGCTTCCGCCCATCCGAAATTACATCCGAAACCATCTATTTCCTGATGTTTACTTTCAGGCAGGATTCTGATAACCGACCCGGTAGTCGGTTCCGCTGAAATACCGTCGTCTTCGTCTGAAATGACTACCGGATCCGGAATATTCACTTCATCATGACTCAGACTGTTATCATCACAAGCTGTGATACCTCCCAGTAGCAGGAACAATGATGTGCTTAAAAATAAATATATCTTTTTCATAAAATCGTTTCTTATAGTATTCTTAATTATTTCCACAAATTATTCTGTTCTACAGATGAGTTGTTGAGCTCTCCTGCTGGAATAGGGAAATATTTATGTTTTTCTCTGAAATTGGTTGCACCCTGTTTATCATTTCCTTTAAATATTGCCTGGATTTGAATGGTTGAATACCAGCGCTTCAAGTCATCGAAACGATGTCCTTCACCGAAGAATTCCAGTAGACATTGATGTTCAATTTCTTTCATCAGATCACTTTGTGGGAATTCTTTTTTCGGCAAACCAGCTCTTTGGCGAATTTCGTTCAATGCCCAGTTGGCTTGGTCTTTGTCTACCTCTTTAGCACAGGCTTCAGCATAGAGCAATAATACTTCTGCGAAACGTATAATGCGTACATTGTTTGCTCTTCCTTCTATATTACCCATGTTATCGGCACTTTTTGATTTTACGTAGTGAGCGGTGTATTTCTTCAGGAGAAATTTACCGACTTGAGCGCCAGTGGCCTGACTAACATTAAAGGTAGGAGCACCACCTGCCATTTTGGAAGCATTTCCGGTCCAAAGGTCATCCATTGTGAAAAGACCACCATAGAACTTTCCATCGTACCAGCCGTTTTCTTCCGATACCCAATCGCCATACTCGCTCGGAGTGAAGAACATGCTGGCGTAGATACGTTTGTCATATTTTGAGTTGGGTTCTGCGGTCGGATCTGTATCGGTTACCGTTTCTTCTTCTCCCTTGTCATTGATGATCGTTTTAGTGGGACGATTGCCGCGTGTTTCAGTTGTAAATTCACTAACAAGGAATGCAGAGGGCATTAACTTCGCCCATCCTCCTGATTTTGCAGGTCCTACGAACTGTGCCAGTGAGCTACCTAAACTGATACCACCCTCATTACCCCATGACATGTCTCCGTCACTACTATATTGCAATTCGAATACAGATTCGGCGTTGTTTTCTTTAGCAGTAGTAAAGTTGTCAACGAAGTTCTCCATCAATTGATAACGTTTGCCCGATGTTCCGAATGGACTGTAGGATGAATCAATCAATCCTTTCAATAACTCTTTGGCTTCTTTGTATTTTTGCTGTGTTACATATACTTTTCCAAGTATAGCAATGGCAGCCCCCTTTTCGATGCGTCCTTTTTGTTCGGCAGGACGGCTTTCCGGCAGATTGCCATCATTGATTGCAGTGAGTAGGTCCTTTTCAATCTGTATCCAGATTTCAGATGCGGGAGAAGCCGTTTTGTTAGGATCATCCTCATTTGATGGAACCAGACGCAAAGGCACATCTCCATAGTTACTCACCAATAGAAAATATTGGTAGGCCCGTAGGGTGAGGGCTTCGCCTTTGATGGTGGCGCGGTCGCCCTCCGTAATGCCGCTTGCCGGTACCTGATCGATGTATCTAAGTACAATGTTGGCACGTTGTATACCTGTATATAGTGCACCATACGGGTCATTCCCTGTTGTTGCGGAATTTTGAAACGTAGCTATATCCCACATGCTGGCTTCTTCGTTCAGTATCGTGAAAATATCATCTCCACGGCTATTGAGGTTCAGCCATCCGTCGAATGCCCCATAATATCCGTTCATCTGATATTTAATGGGCGAGTAAGCTGCCGCTAATGCACTTTCTGCATCTGTTTTATCTTTCCAGAAGTTTTCGTTAGTAAAGTGGTTTGGGTCTTTCAGATCCAAAAAAGAGTCACTGCAGGATGTCAGCGCCCCTGATAGGAGGGCTGATATAAGCATATATGATAACCAATTCTTTTTCATAATTTCATTTTTCTGTGTATTAATCTTAGTATTTATAATCCTAATTGGATACCAAAAGAGAACGTACGTGGAATGGGGTAGCGTCCCTGGTCAATTCCTCTTGAGAATACATTGTAGCTCACACCGGTTGAAGAACTTTCACCCAAGTCGGGAGTATAACCGGTATATTTGGTTAGTGTCAACAGATTTTCCATAGATACATAAATGCGCAGGTTTTGAATCATTGCTTTCTGTAACCATTGTTTCGGGAAAGTGTATCCGAGGTCAATTGTTTTCAAACGTACATAGGAACCGTCTTCCAGCCATCTGTCGGTATAAGCCAGTTTGTTGTCCGTACCATCTACTTTAGAGAAACGAGGCATGTCAGCGTTCGGGTTGTCCGGTCTCCATGAGTTGGCAACATTTGTGCTTAAGTTACCGTTGAATGCGCCTGACTCGAGACAATAACGGGGATAGTTATAAATCTTGTTACCGGCTACACCATCAATAAAGATGTTGAGGTCGAAGTTATTCCAGTCACCGCCCAGTCTCAGACCAAAATTAAAGTTAGGAAGCGGGCTGCCTACATCATGCTGGTCGTTTGTGTCAATCTTTCCGTCACCATTCCAGTCTTTGTAGCGGATATCACCTACCTGTGCACCTGGTTGAATCAATTCGCCTTTGCTGTTCTTGTAGTTTTCGATTTCTTCCATGCTGCGGAAGATTCCATCTGTTTCAATCAGGTTGAAGTAAGACATGGAATGTCCTTTCTTGAACATGTTGATACCACGTCCGCCTGCTCCGTGAGCTGAATATCCGGAGATAGACATATATTTTCCGCCTGCAGTGATTTCGGTAACTTTATTGTTTGCTGTGCTCAAGTTGGCACCAACGTAGTAGTTTACTTTATCGCCGATAGAACTGCGCCATGTAGCTGATACTTCGATACCTTTGTTTTGTACCTGTCCTGCATTCTGGATAGAGAGCCCACTGATACCGGTGGAAGAAGCATAAGGAATCGGTAGCAATACATTATTTGTATTTTTGATATAGGCATCTGCCGTCAGTGCCAATTTTCCATTTAGTAAAGTTACATCCAGACCGATATTGTAAGTTTCTGTATTTTCCCATGTCAGGTTGTCTGGAGATACTGCGTTTACAAAAGGCAGTTTACCAAACCAGATACTGTTGCCTTGCAGATAGTTCATGCCGTCACTTACCACACTCAGTGTAGGGTAGTAGCTGTCCATTTCCTGATTACCCAATTTACCGTAGCTTAAACGCAGTTTTACTTGGTCGAAGATATTCTCCAATGGGCGGAAGAATTTCTCGCGGTTGATATTCCATCCTACGGAAACAGAGGGGAAGCTGCCATAGCGGTGTCCATCCTTGAAGCGTGACGAACCGTCACGACGGATAGAAGCAGACAACAGATAGCGATCATCGTAAGAGTACATCACACGTCCGAAGAGAGAAACCAATGCCTGTTCATACAAAGAACTTCCGGCTTTCATCGTCGTTACGTTTCCGGTCATTGTGTCGATATATTTGGGAAGGTCCGAGTTGCTTCCATTTAAAGAATAGCTCTTGTCTTTCTGTGCAGAATACCCCATCATAGCGGAGATATTGTGCTTGCCGAAAGTACGGTCGTAGTTCAATGTGTTTTCAAGTACCCATGAGTCGAAACTTGAGAAGCTTTCTGAAAGGTCTGGTGATTCGTTGATCCCGTAAGTTCCCAGATCATATGCGTCTGTATAATTACGGTTTTTGGTGTGGTTTCTTCTTAGACCCAGATTCAGCTTGTATTTCAAACCATTGATGATTTCGGCTTGGAGGTAAGCATTCAGGAAGATTTGCGTGTTTTCACTTGTAATATCATTGATTTCAGAGATTGCATAAGGGTTCGGAAGATTGATATCGGCAGATGTACCCCATCCTGTAGCGTTTTCCGAGTCAAAAATAGGAACAACGCTAGGGAAACGCAGTAAGCCGTTCATTGTGTCTTGATCTGTACCGCCTTTACCCTCTGCTAGGCGAAGAATTAAAGATTCACCTACAGTTACACGATTGTTGAGGAAGCTGAAATCACTTTTTAGACGAATATTGTAAGACTCGTGGCTGCTGTTACGCATAATACCATCTTTGTTCAGATAACCACCTGATGCGCTGAAAGATGCATTTTTTGAGCCTCCTGTAACGGCAATATTGGCTTTGTATACCATCGCTGTGTTCAACATGACGTCCTGCCAGTCTGTGCCTTTCCCAATGTATGGCACAGCATCGGTTTCTGCACCGTAACCATCAGCGGCAAGACCGTAGTAACGTGCGAAACGGCTGTATTCTTCTCCATTCAATACATTCAGTTTTTTAGGGTTCTGTTGAACGCCTGTGAAGAAGTTAACGTCGACTTTGGTCGGCATTTCTTTGCGACCGCCTTTAGTAGTAATCAATACTACACCACCGGCAGCGCGCGAACCATAGATGGCTGCTGCAGCAGCATCTTTCAAAACTTCGATAGACTGGATATCGTTAGGGTCTACCATGTTGATATCACCAAATGCACCGTCTACTACGTATAGTGGCGCATTGTTTGATAAAGAACTGACGCCACGCACGTTGATGGTGGTTCCATCATTCGGATTACCGCTGGAACTCATAACGGATACGCCTGCAATTTTTCCTTGTAGGGCGGTAGCGGCAGTGGTTGCCACATCTCCATTCAGCTCTTTTGTTCCTACGGAACTTACCGATCCTGAGAGATGGCTTTTCTTTACTGTACCGTAACCGATGACTACCACTTGATCCAGTTGGACATTATCTTCTGCCATTGAGATATTGATTGGAGAGTTGGAAGATACTTTTCTTTCAACTGTTTTCATGCCAATGGTTGAAAAGACAAGAATGTCATTCATCTTCACCTGAATGGTATATTGACCATCTACATTTGAGATAGTCCCGTTGGTGGTTCCTTTCACCTGGACAGTAACTCCGGGCATCGGCTCATTGGTCGAAGCCTCTGTAACTATACCTGTTACCTTTATTTCCTGGGCGAATCCGGAAAGGGTAATGAGGCATAATATAAAGAATATATAAAGTTCTTTTTTCATAATACTTGGGTATTAAACATGTGCTGTTTTTGGGGTATTTTTAAAGGTAACGCACATTCATTTCCTGACCGATAATTAATGTTTATGCATCGGTCTATAAAAATGTGGTTTGAAAGTGTGGAGAGAATATGTTGATTCTCTCCTCTTCAACTTTCTTTTTAATTCAATGATAGTGATGTTTCCTGAAAACTCCTTTTTCTTGCTTGGCGCTATTTTTTGATAAACTTCAAGCCTATTTTAACGTATTGGCATTCATCCTCTCTTAATGCTGTCGGGAGACCTTCTAATAGATTGACTACAAAGTCTTTGGTGTCCCCCAAACTATCAAATGCTCCGTCTAAATACGATTTTACAGTCGGGTCATTCACTACTACCATCGCCTTGGCCAAAATATTTCTCAGTGTAACCCCTTCGATATTGATTGCCATATTGTTACCATCGATTTTATATTCGCAAAGAATACCTTGCTCAAGGACTGGAACCAATAATTTGATTAGTGCTTTAGCTTTGTCGCGAAGATCACCATCATCCGCACGAGTACTGCCATCAGTACGAGTGCTGCCAGAAAGAGAAGTTCCTAGACTGTTGATCATATCTATGAGGAAGCCGGAGTTGAGTTCCAAGTAAATTCTTTCATCCGGTTTTTCAGGATCATAATAATATCGCAATACATTGTGAGTCCCTTCCGTGCTGTAAGGTCCTGCTTGTGTTATATCTTCGTTGTAGGAGTAGCTGGCAAGCATACCTCCGTTAGGTTCTGCTTCTACATATTCTAATAAATTGAATACAATTTGATTCATTTTTATATTTTTGCCAGTTATTGCCTCCATAATCTTCGCACTGAAAATCATGCCGTCCACTGTGCCGAGCATTGTGTTAGGTGTACCGGATATATTAACACCAAATGCTTTGCCAGGGCTGAGCATTACGTCTGATTTCCAATCAGCCCAAAAGGGAGCGTGGTTAGCTATTCCACCGCTTTGGCTCATCTTTGCTGAATACCACTTACCTACTAATTTCTTATTTGTCAGTTCATAATTGATGGCTACTGTTGCTTTTTCGTTTCCAATCTTCCCCCTATAATCCATAGTATATGTTGGTTGGACGTAGCTTCCTTCAAATATATAATCTGTTCCATTTCTATATAAAGGAACATTAGTTACAGTAATTTCCTTTACTCCCGGAACAGGGCTGTTGCCTGTGTATTTGAGTCCCCAGCCTGAGACCAATCCTCCCACACCGCCTGGGATTGCAGTAGCGATTGCTGTTTCCAAATCTGTTTGTGCTGCTGCAAACGTAATAGAGGCAGTTTCGTTATTTTCGTCTACTGTCATGATCATTTTCTTTCCCTCAAGCTTATCGCCGTTACAAGTCATCACCAGATCATAATCACCCTCTATACTATACTCTCCGTTCAAATCAGGAAGTTCCTCACTTTCATCATCAGTTCCACCATTATCAGTAAACTTCTGTTCAAGATATTCGTCATCAACTCCGTTTACACAAGAAGTAAATGTACCAGTGTAGCTCAAAAGGGAGGCTACTCCAATAAGATAAAATAATTTGTTTTTCATTGCATATATTTTTATGATGTTAAACTCTGTGGGCAAAGGTAGGGTGGTTTGCGGTGAGGGACAAATATAATTTTATCAAATACTAATACAAAATTAACAAAAAGCATAAAAATGGGTAAAAAGAGTGATTAAACATCTTTAATGTAATACTAAAACGCTATAAATAGATGTGTTTGTTGATATGAAGATTAGATACACGTATATTTCGTCTATCTTTTCCTTTACTAAAACGGATTGTTTGCTTATAAAAAGAAAGGGGATACTTTATTTTTCCGATACAGAATATAATGATTCTATTTACTGCAAAATATACCGATAATAAAGCGCATTTTTTAGAAAGAAGTGATGTACTTTGTCTATTATATCAATTCCTGAATCTCATTCCAATAGAAGAATGCTTCTATATTACCTTTTTGTAATAATCTACTTTTGATTCATTCTTTATGTATGCTTGAGTCGTCTTGTTTTAATATAACCCAATAACTGGATTTTGTTTTGCCCTCACGTTTTATATAGCCTTCGTTCACTAATACTTCCAAATGTTTTTGGATGGCGGAAGAGGCTATTCCTACTTTTTGGGTAAGCTCTTTGCGGGTTATATAATTATTCTCAATGACAAGGCGTAATATCTCGATACGATTTTTTGGCATTTGACCACCTATTTGACCACTCATTTGACCACCTCGTTTGCGATTTCTGTTTTGCCCTTTTATTTTAAATGTTACTGTCACATAGTCTATTTCATTTAGAATTGAAACTTCGTTTCCTGTCAATTGTTTCCAACTCTTCATTTTGTCTATGCCGAAACCTGCATTCTCCGCATTTCTTTCGAATTCTCAACTTTCTGTCCCTTTCTTTTGTTCTTTTAGACGGAATAAAGTACCTTTGTCTCATGCCGTTACAGATAGGCTAAACGAGAAACAGGAGTAAATATGGAAGAAGTAAAAGAAATCCCTTATGGCGTTTCCAATTTTGTGGAAGTGGCGGAGCAGAATATGTATTATGTGGATAAAACGATGTATCTGCCTTTGCTGGAAAAACAGCCAAGATATCTGTTCTTTATCCGTCCGCGTCGTTTTGGTAAAAGTATTTTTTTGAGTATGCTCCGGGCTTATTATGACATCACACAGAAAGAAAAGTTCCAAAAGCGTTTTGGTAGTCTTTGGATAGGCAGTCAGCCTACTTCTTTGCAGGGACAGTTTCAGATTCTTCATCTCGACTTCTCACGCATCGGTGGAATTGAAGGAACACTAGCGCAGAATTTCGATGATTATTGCTGTGGCGGGTTGGACGATTTCGCATCCATTTATGAATCATACTATTATCCGGGATTTGCACAGGAGATGCAAAAACAGGAAGGATCCGCTAATAAACTAAACTTTCTCGACCGAAAAGCTCGAAATAATGCCTCTCGGCTTTATCTTATTATTGATGAATATGATAATTTCACCAATGTGGTACTCAACGAGCAAGGTAATGAAGTTTATCATGCTCTGACTCATGCCAGTGGATTTTATCGGGAGATCTTTAAGAAATTCAAAGGTATGTTTGAGCGTATCTTTATGACTGGTGTCAGTCCTGTCACATTAGACGATTTGACTAGTGGGTTTAATATTGGTTGGAATATTAGTACCGACTTTCAATTTAATATGATGCTGGGTTTCAGTGAGACAGATGTACGTACGATGCTTCAATATTATAAGGATGCCGGACAACTGCCTGCAGATGCGGACATAGAGGCGATGATGCTGGAAATGAAACCGTGGTATGACAATTATTGTTTTGCAAAAGAGAGTTTGACGCGTGACCCGAAGATGTTTAACTGCGATATGGTGCTTTATTATCTGCGTAATTATATAACATTAGGCAAAGCTCCCGAGCAGATGATAGATCCTAACACCCGTACGGACTATAACAAGATGAAGAAGCTTATTCGTTTGGATCGTCTGGACGGTGACCGAAAGGGCGTCTTGCGTAGAATTACCGACGAGGGACAAATCGTAACCAACCTGATTACTACTTTTCCTGCAACCGAAATAGCTAATCCGGAAATCTTTCCCAGCTTGCTCTTTTATTATGGTATGCTGACTATTACTGGTACGCGTGGAAATTATGTAGTATTGAGTATTCCTAACAATAATGTGCGCAAACAGTATTATGAATTTCTGTTAGAAGAATATCAGGAGAAACGGTATATCAATTTGAATAATCTGGGTTTAATGTTCTACGATATGGCTTATGATGGCCGATGGCATGAGGCTTTGGAGTTCATAGCCCATGCCTATAAGGATAATTCCTCTGTGCGAAGCTCCATTGAGGGCGAGCGTAATATTCAGGGATTTTTTACTGCTTATCTAAGTGTGAATGCCTATTATCTGATAGCTCCGGAAGTGGAGTTAAATCATGGATACTGTGATTTATTCTTGATGCCGGACTTGCTGCGTTATGAGGTGAAACATAGCTATATATTGGAACTGAAATATCTTTCTTCGAAGGAGACTGATGCAAAAGCTAAAGTACAATGGCAGGAGGCAACGGTGCAGATAAAGGAATATGCTGCTGCGCCGAAGGTGCGCCAGTTGGTGCAGGATACAGAGTTGCATTGCATTGTGATGCAGTTCCGTGGTTGCGAATTGGAACGGATGGAAGAAATCTTTTGAATCTTGTAGCGGTCATAAACAGTTGATTGACGAGAGAGGAAAAAATAAAAGGAGAAGTTAAATTCTGTGTTTAGCTTCTCCTTTCCTTTTTTATATAATCTCGAGAGATTATTTGAAAACTACTTTCATCGGTCTGCCTATCCAGACTTGTGGTTGTTCAAGATTGAAAATAGATGCTATTGTAGAAGCTACATCGTATTGCATCATACTTATATCATCAAATCTAAGTCCTTTTTTGATATTCTTTCCGGATATGATAAACGGAGTTTCCATTTCCTGCATTGTTTTTCCTCCGTGTCCTTTGTCAATACCTCCATGATCGGCAGTCAATATGAAAATAGTATCATCAAGTATTCCGGCATCTTTTACGGCTTGTACTATTTGTCCGATGTACGTATCCAATTCTGCTAATTTGGTATAATATGCAGGGGTGTCATGTCCTTCAGTATGCCCTGTGTGATCGGGGCTGTCAAAGCATATTGCAACCAGTGCTGGCTGTTTTTCTTTAATATAAGCAGATGCCATATTTCCCAATTCTTTAGGAGTTTTGTTGCAATCAGCAACGTGATAATGATAGCTCATGGAAAGAGTATCTACCAAATACTTGATTCCCTCCCATTCGTATAAACAGCCGATTTCTGCTTCAGGACGAGCATCACGCAGCAATTGGAAAACAGTTGGGAAAATGCCATGCTGGTTTAATACTCGTGAGGGAAGTTCCGGAGTTTTAGACCCCCACTCGGTATATCCGTGCAGTTCCGGTCCGGCTCCCATGAACATGGAAGCCCAGTTGATGGCACTGGACGAAGGTAGTGCAGAGCGTTTCTTTAATGTATAGGCACCGTCTTCCATTAATTTTTTGACATTGGGCATATCCGCTTTAGGGAGACTGTACGCACCCCAGCCGTCCAAACCGATGAAGACAACGTGTTTGGCTTTGTCTTTTCCTTTGGCATTGCAAGAATATGTGAAACAGAAGAGTAATGAGAATGTAGCAAATAAAGTGAAAAGGTTTTGTCTATTCATGATACTTTTATTTAAAGGGTTAATGTTTTATTCGTTGTTTAATGAGATGCTGTAATTGACGATAAGCAAAGGTAGGGCTATTTTGAACGGGAGACAAATATAATATTAGCAGATACTAATACTTTTTTTCTATTTCCTCTGAAACTACATGATTTGCTTTTTGATTTTTTTATTTGGTAACTGTTTTTTTAGAGAGAAAGGATGTACTATTAATATATGTAAGAAAAATATCGTGGTGAATTTGTATGTAATATTGACTATATAGCGATCTCTCTTATTTTAATATGAATCAGTCTGTTGCTTTATAAAGATAATATGTTTACAGTTCTATAATAAACCCGAATATCGTTTTTAATAAATAGTTGAAGAGTTTATTAAGAACGGTATTCGAGTTTATTAGAAACTATTTTTGATGAATATCAGAAATGTTTGTGAATTATATAAACAAAATGGGAGAAAATCAGTGCTGATCTTCTCCCATTCTTATTCTTGTATATATGGAAATCTATGCTTGATAATACGTCTTTATGTCTTGATATTTGTATGTCTCATCTTGCTTTTCTTCTTTTTGTTTTCTCAAAGATACGAAATAAAACAGGAGAAGTCAAGGGTTTGGCTACTATTTAAACTGTTCTCTTCTTTACTTGTTTCATCCACAACACAAAAAAGTGATATTTATTGATTTTCTTACTTATAAGGAATAAAAACAAGGAGCTGTGTTACATGATAGTTTCCATTCGTAATGGATAATAGTTTCCAGTCACACTGGAAACTATTATATAATGCTGATTATCAATTATTCCTCATGATAAGAATGATCTCTTGGAAAATCCTCTCCATCCCATGCCTTTTTCGAAGTCCAGGGCTGTGAAGCATCTGTCCAAAAGGGATCGTCGGCAGGAAGTCCTAACGGCAGAAAAGCAAGGGAAGCCATATATAAACTGCCATTGTTGGTGTAATAGTCTGAAATGCCGGGTTGAGAACCGTTGAAACCTAGCGTAAGAAAATCTTTCTCATTGAAATTGCGGTTATTTCCAAACATGCGGTTGATGACGGCCGTCATGCCGGCACGTACTTGTCCGTTTGTCAATTCTTCGGGAAGCCATTTGCGCCAGGCGAGTAATGCCAGTGTTTGCAGGGAACCGGTACGGTAAGTGATGGAACGTCCGACAACGGGTAGTGTTCCTTCCGGAGAGATGAGGCGTTCGAGGATCACCCCGAATCGCTGTGCACGTGTGATTGCTTTGTGGTAATCGCAGCCGGGCATGTTCCATATCTTTTTATGTTTGCCGGCTTCGGTGATAATTTCCAATGCTTCGATATACATGGGGTGTATCACAAAACTATTATAATAATCGAATGCGAAATGAGGGCCGTCCGAATACCAACCGTCACCTACGTACCATTCTTCTATTTTTCGTAAAGAAGAGCTGATACGGTAGGTGTCGCTGGGTGCGCCTGCTTTTCGAAGAAACGATTCGACAGTTGCGCTGAACAGTAACCAGTTGCTGTATGAAGGGTCCACTCGCCTGAGCTGGGTGAATTCGTTGATATATCGTTGTTTGGTAACACTGTCTAAAGGCATCCATAAAGCATCGTACCCTCTTAAAAAACTCTCTGCAATATACGCTGCATCAACTAAAGTCTGTCCTTCCTGACGCCACAGCAGATAATCCGGTGCTGCAGGGTCAACAGCCTGCTTATAGCTGTTCAAAGCCCATTCCCGTAACTGCTTGCGCTGTATGCCTTCTGCCGTATCATCATCCGGTAATGATAGCCAGGGAGCCAACCCTGCCATTAGTCGCCCGAAACATTCCATGTAAGTGACCTCTTTATTGCGGCCATCCCATGTTGGGCTTAATTCTACAAGCATATTCTGTTTCAACAGACCCTCACTCATATTCTTTAGTACAGGGGTCGCCATCCGGTACATAATTTCACACCAGATTTCTCTATCGCTTTTTTCTGTTTTCTTTTTAGCAATCATACTTTCTGCCGGAAGCAGAAGGATGAAAAGTAAGAGTAGCCAATTTTGTTTTTTCATGTATTACCTTAATTTTTGAGATGCAGACAAAGGTAGGGTAATTCCTGCGGTGGGACAAATACAATCTTAGCATTATCCAATACTTTTGCATTATTTATCCCAAACTGATACTTTACTGTGCGAAATGAATGATAACAGATTGTCGTGTTTCGATTTGTTATATATTTGCGGATAAATAATATATTACTATGAAGAAGAATTGGATGTATGGCAGTGTGATGGCTGTTTTATTTGCCTTGTTGGCAAGTGGATGCGGTGAATCCCGACAGACTGTTGAGTTTCGCGGAATCTGTGTCGATGATTTGCACGGTGAGAATGGGCTCTATAATCCTGGAAGAGGATTCCGGCTGGAGACAGCGGTAGATGTACTGCATGAGAAGGATAGCCCTACTAAAGAGCTGGTAGAATTGTCGGAGAAATATGTGGCGGATAGTGTTTCACTGGCTCAAAGCTATTTCTATCTTACCTATTTAATAGGTGAAAAACTATCGGAGGAAAACTTCCTGACCATGCAAGCGTATTTTGATGAATTACAGAAGCAGGGAAAGAAAGCCGTATTGCGTTTTGCTTATGAAAGAGATTTCATGGGAAGAGCTGCCGTTGGTCCCACCGGCGAACAGATTCTGGAACATCTGGACCAGTTGAAACTTTTCCTGGAAAAGAATAAAGATTTGATTCTGGTGGTGCAAGCCGGAATGATTGGTGCATGGGGCGAATGGCATAGTTCTATTCAGGGGCTTGAGAACTCGGAAGAGACAAAGGCTGCGGTATTGGAAAAATTACTGTCAGTAGTGCCCGAAGGCAGAAATGTGCAGGTGAGACTTCCGGAATTTAAAAATCTGTTGAAAGATAAACCGGAACTGTATAAAAGACTTTCATTCCACGATGATTTTATCGTCATACGACCTGATAGATGGGATGCCGACATGCATGAAGGGACTTCCAAATTCGATCAGATTGTAGCAGAATCTCCTTATCTCGTTGTAGATGGAGAACTTCCCTGGGGATTCTGGAGCGTAGGAGCCGATCCCGACAGCCCGTCTGCCGGATGGATTATTGACGGACTGCAAGCAGCGAGACGTTTGTTTCTCCAGCATTATACTTCCTTGAGCGTTATCCATAATTATAAGGAACAACATCCTAATAACAGATTTGACGAGAATAATCCTCCTGAATACTCCATGATTGTCTGGAAGAAGACAATGATAACGGAAGATTCTCTTCGCCAGCATCTCATGCCTGTGTCCGACAGCTATTTCCGGAAACAGGACGGAACGAAAGTGAAACGCAATATGTTCGATTATATACGCGATCATCTAGGTTATCGTATAGAATTGCAATCCCTTCAATTACCGAATCATCTGCAAGCAGGAAAAGAGAACCGACTGAATCTGAACCTGGTGAACAGAGGTTTCGCTACCGTCTTCGGAGAACATCCGGTTTATTTTGTATTGATTGATGATAATGGAAAAGTGACAGAATTCCTGACTGAAGCCAGTCCGTTGGATTGGCAACCTTTCCAACCGGGTGATATATTATGTAAACCATTGACACATTCTGTAGAACAAACTGTTCAATTACCCGGTTCAATGGTTGCCGGAGAGTATAAACTAGGTTTGTGGATACCTGATGATTCGGATCGGTTGAAGTATAATCCCCGTTATGCTATCCGTTGTGCGAATGGGAATACTACCTGGTGGACATCTGACGATGGAAAATATGGTGTCAATATACTGACAACTGTGGAGGTGAAATAAATATCAGAATTTAATTGGCTAGTGGGAATAAAAGGCTTCCGGTGTTACTGCCGGAAGCCTTTTTCTATTTTTATGTATTATAAATCAATACCACTGTGTATGCCACATAACAAAGTATCATAATCCCTCCTTCGATTCTTGTAATCGTTCGCTTGGCAAAGAACAACCCGAATAACCAAAGCAGAATACCGGAACCTACTAATGTGAACAAGTCGAAATTGGTGATTCCGCTAAGGTGGAGAGGCGTGATGCTCGCGCTGCATCCCAGTACAAAGAATATATTGAAGAGGTTACTACCAATCACATTCCCGATGGCTATTTCCGGATTTTTCTTTAATGCGGCAACGATAGACGTAGCCAGTTCAGGAAGAGAAGTACCTCCTGCCACCAGAGTCAGTCCGATAATCGATTCGCTGACACCCAGGTTGCGGGCGATGCCCGTAGCGCCGTCGACAAATAACTGACCTCCATAAATAAGTGCAGCCAAACCTCCGATGATATAAAGAATGGATTTCCACCAGGGCAGTGATTTGATTTCTGTTTCCTCTTCTATGACCGGATATTCTGCTTGTTGTTCCATTGTAGCCGGCTTGGAAGCGATGGCAAAAGTGTAGCCCATGAAAATGACAAAGAAGCAGAGCAACAACAAACCGTCTACTCTGTTCAGGATATTTTCTGAAGCTTTATCCAGAAAGACGTCATTGGCACAAATCAGCAGGACAATGGAAGAAAGTATGCAGAGCGGAATCTCTTTTCTAAGTGTATTGCGGGTGATGACAATCGGGGCGAATAATGCCGTGCAGCCTACAATCATCAATGTGTTGAAAATATTACTTCCCACTACGTTACCTATGGCAATATCCGCACTGCCTTTGAGGGCGGAAGATACACTGACCGTCAGTTCAGGGGCAGAAGTACCGAATGCAACGATGGTAAGACCGATCACGATGGGAGGGATGCGAAAACGTTTGGCTACTGAAGCAGCACCGTCTGTCAACCCGTTAGCTCCTAAAAGAATGAGGATTAATCCTCCGATGAGTAACAATATATTCATGGTTTTTCTTTTTGATCGGTAAAGATAGAAAGAATTTGAATATAATATTTTTTAGAAGTTAATTTTAAGAGTATCTCACATTTTCCTCCCAGAACGATCAGTTAAAGATATATCTTACTCCTACTTGCAATTTCCAGCAATTAGACACACTTCTGTCACTGTCGAATGTCGTTTTAGGAAAGCTTTTAGTGGCGGTATCATAATACATGGAATACTGGGGGATCTTATTCTCATTTACCCCTTCATATTGAAGTAATCTTCCTCCATTACATGCACTGGTGCTTTTGAAGACTCCCCACGAACTTTTTATCAGATTTCCCACGTTCAGTATATCGACACTAACCTGTAAAGTATGGTGTGTTTTTCCTGCTCTGATCTTAAAATCCTGGACTACTTTGAAATCGAAGCGATGCACCCATGGCAGATAAGCTCCATAAGCTTCGGCGTATTCACCTTTATGCTCTTTAAGATAGGAATCCTGATTGACAAAGTTCCAGAAAGCATCTGCCTGCTCGGCAGCCGTAAATCCGTTTTTGTCGATAAATAAAAGTTCGTCTTTAGTTTTAGGAATATATATAAGGTCGTTCTTTTGTCCATCCTGATTCATGTCTGTGGTATACATATAACTATAATTTCCCGGACGGTATCCCGTATAGAAAATGCCGATAGAAGTGGCTAAGTGTTTTGCATATTGAAGCCTGTAGCTTAGAGAGGCAATCACTTTGTCCGGAACCAGATATTGGGAAGGATGCAGACCTGTCAGGTTCGGGCTGTCTATGGATGGGATGTTTTGCCAGGCCGAATAAGACTGTGCGCCCGGATTGCCTGATATTTCTTTGGCTTCCGTATGAGCATAAGCTACTATCACATTCAAATTTCTCACCGGTTCTGCTTTCAATGATAAGGAAATGGCAGAGCTATGTCCGCGGTTTGTGTTTCTTAGAAGCATTGCTCCACCTGTTACATTGGATGCAATAGCCGTTTTGGCCGCACTCTCGTAATAGAGGCGATTGTCCAGTCCTTCGAAACGTGACAGTTTAGACGGATCAATAACATTTAAATTCTCCTGATAAACGGCATTTATATTTTTGTTATATATAAATTCTGCCGAAAGCATTAGTGGAAATGGCAGCGATGGCTGATAATCGACTGCTATGGAACTTTTCCAGATTTGGGGTAATTTGAAGTCTTTGGAAATGCCCACGATGGATGCACTCTTCACATCCGATGCAGAGTTGAAATCAGGCTTTGTCGGCAGACCGAGCACTTCTACCATTTTGTTAACATCAGTAACCACTCCCCCTTGTAGTTTAGCCAATGATGCGGCATCAGTCAGCTGAACCGTATTTTGAAGCATTCCGGCATTAGTCGGCATATTGATAAAGAAAACGAGTGGAATTCTTCCGGTAAAAATTCCGCTTCCACCCCGCAAACGAATACTCTTATCTTCGCTCATGTTCCAATTAAAGCCTATACGGGGTGCAACCAACAGATTACTTTTAGGCCAAATGCCCGTATCGATGCGTCTTCCGTTAAAGTCAATATCATAATATCCCTTGTTTGTTTCCAGTGAGTTGAGAAAGTTTAGCATATCCACTCTTAATCCCATAGATAGTTTGAAACGGTCTGTAACATTCCACTCGTCTTGCAGATACAATGCAGATTGGGCATGCTCCACTTTAGGCTCCGGTGAGCTTTCTCCATTATATCCGTAAGTAAGTCCGAAAGCGATCGGTGCAGCCCCATTCTTGAAATCATCTAACGAGGCATATTTGTAATATCCTGTACCAAAACGCATGAACATGTTGCGTGTCTTTTGATATTCAAAACTCAAACCCGCAGTGAGTGTATGCTTGTCCAGATATAAAATGATATTATCGAGTACATTTGCGATGACATTTTTGGGTTTGTTGTTCCAGGAGAACAATTCATATCCGGCACTCATATATGCATCCCCATTTCCATCCCAAATATCTATTTGTGGAAACGGACTTGAATTAGAGGTGTTTTCACTTGTAATATTGGAATAGGTCAATATCAAGCGATTGTAGATTGTATTTGTCAGGCGACTGTTTAGTTCGGCTGATAGTGAAGAAACTGTATTCTCTAAGGCATAACAGTTATTGCTGAAAGCCATTGCGTTTTTGGAAATGCGGGCTGAGGTAGATCTTGTGCCTACTCCGGAATTTCCGTATGCCGGCATGTCTTTTTTGTCAGTGGTGTAGTTATAGCGAATACTAAGTTTATGTATCTTGTTGATATTCCAGTCAATACGCGCCAATATCTTATAATTGGTATTTCCACCGGAGTAATCATTATAGGAACCGGCATCATATCCGTATCTGTCTTTTAAGATAGCGGCAAACTCTCCCATGTCAGCTTCCGTCACCCGGCTACTGTATTGCTGGGCATCGGCTACTCCCCTTGGTCTGAATTTTGTAATCTGATAAGGATAATTGGTGTATTCCCCATTCACGAAGAAAAACAGTTTATCCTTAATAATAGGACCGCCGAGTGAAACTCCATAAGTAGTAGTGGCTTCCTTTTCTTTTACTCCCAGACTTGAACCGTCTATCCTGTTTCCCCGCATATTTTCATTGGTAAAGTAGGTATAGGCAGTACCTCTAAATTGATTGGTTCCGCTTTTGGTGATTGCATTGATTGCTCCGCCCACAAAGTTACTCTGGCGTACATCGAAAGGAGCAATGGCAACTTGCATTTCTTCGATAGCATCCAGGGATATCGGGTTTCCACCTCCCGGAAAATCACTTGTTAATCCCAGATTATTATTCAGATTGGCTCCGTCGATGGTGAAAGCGCTCATTCGTCCATCACTGCCGATAAAAGACATTCCGCTATTAAAATACGGAGACAGGCGTGCAAAATCAGTAAGGCTTCGGGAAACCGATGGCAAAGTTGTCAACTGAGTTTGATCTATATTCGTTGATATCCCGGTTTTCTCTGATGAAAATTTGGAATTATTTCCCCTGATATTTACTTCTGTCAGTGCGATGGCCGATTCTTTCATTCGTACATCTATATGCTGCGTTGCACCTAATTGCAAATATATATTTGTCAATACTTCAGTTTCATAACCTAAACTGGAAATTGTCACTTTATAAGGTCCTCCCGGTCTCATTCCCGATAAGAAGAAGCGTCCTTCATTATTGGTCGCAGTTGCATATTCTGTGTTAGAAGGTTCGTGTACGGCTTTTACATATGCACCAATAACAGCCCCGTCAACTGAAGTCATTTTTCCACTCATTTCAGATGTGGTAATCTGTGCACTTAAATTTGCTATGCAGAAACTTAAGAAAAGAAATAACGAGATGTGTTTTAACATAAGTTCGGAGCTTTAGATAATAATCTGATTGTTTTGTTTGATTTATAGAACAAAAATACAAAAAAAAATTTAGATATGCATTTTTTAGCTATATTTGGTGCATTATTTTGTAATTAATGCAATTATCACAAACAAACAGGGCGATTTTTATGGAACGAGCACACAGACAATGCACAATTTTATATCTTATATTCTCTTTTTTTTTACTGAATTTATGCTTTTCTGAAATTCAGGCGATGCCTCATTCTGGCAAGAAAACAATGGAATTGTTGATAATACACTCTTTTGATAATTCTTTATCTGATTATCCTCGCTTTAATCATCTTGTGACAGAAGTGCTGAAAAAGGAAAAAATCCAGGCTAATATTCAGATATTCTATTTGGATTGTGATGCTTATGATAAAGATGGAGAAATTCGGCGTATTAATAATTATCTGGATACCATTTCGATGAGGCCTGATATTATCTTAGTTACCGACGATCAAGCAACTTATTCTCTTTTAGCATCGAAACATTCTATTGTAAAAACTACTCCTGTTGTTTTTAGTGGAGTGAATTTCCCTAACTGGGATTTGTTGGAACAATACTCAAATGTTACGGGTATATGGGATAATCCGAACTATGAGAAAAATGTCCGGATGATTGAGAAGCTGGTGGGAATAAAACGCATTCGTTTCTTTTATGACAAGACGTATAATGGCAAGAGGGTTATAGGAAGACTGGCAGAGCAGTACAAGGAGAAAGATAAGGAATTATATAATTCATTGACTCATTTCCTGCAATATAAAGATTCCATCAAGAATGAACTCGATATTGAGAATACGGATTTTAATATGTACTTGAAAGGAAGTGATTACGGAGACCGGCCGACTGCGACTTCTTTTCATTTCATAAACATGAGAGATGAACTGGGTAAGGATCTTTTGTGGAATATCTCCGGAAATTTCAAATACTCTGTTTTTCTGCTGACGAAATATGATTATACAATTGCGCAAGTGGGGCGCTTAGCAACTGTTCCTACCTTTTCGGCCACTAATAAGGGGTTTACCTATAATCAAGGAATTTTAGGAGGTTATTTTACTCCTGTCGAAGAACAGGTAAAAGAAACCTGCGACTATATTAAAAGGATATTTAGCGGCGAAAGTATTTCACAGCTTCCGATAAAAGAAAGTTCTTCACAATATCTCATAGACTGGGAGGTGCTGAAACGCTGGAATGTTTCACTGGAAGAGGTTCCCGATGAATTCAAAGTCGTTAATATTCCCTTTTACATCAAATACCGGACTGAAGCGATACTCTCTTTTTCTGCTTTCATTCTATTTATTGTACTACTTGTCATTTATTTACTGTTTCTGTATCGTCGTGAGGCCAAAAGGAAACGGGAGGCACAATCAAATTTGTGGGAAGAGAAGGAGTTCTTATCTCTTGCGCTTGAAAAGGGGAATATATTTGCCTGGAGATTTAATCATGCAAACAATGAGTTTGTGTTTGATGAGGATTTTTTTGATGGGGTGGCGGTTTCGTCACGGATTATTCCATTGAAAGACATGATTCAAATGACTCATCCGGACGAACAGGAAGATGCCATCAGTACCTTCTTCAAAGTAGTGAATGGTATTGAAGACCGTGCTAATTTGCACGTTCGGGTTGATTTCAATGGCAAAGGTTATGTATGGTATGAATTCAGAATATTAAATATTTTGGGAATTCTGGGAGACAAATCTTCAGTGATAGGTTTGGTTATGAATATCCAGAACTATAAGGATAAAGAAGAGGAGTTGACTATAGCCCGCGATTTGGCTTCCAAAGCTGAATTGAAACAGTCTTTTCTGGCTAATATGAGCCATGAAATCAGGACACCTCTTAATGCTATTGTAGGATTTTCGAATATGTTGGTCAGTGACGAAGACTTGGCTTCCGAAGAGAAAATGGAATATATTCTCATTATCAATAAAAATTGCGAATTGCTACTTAAATTGATAAATGATATTCTGGAAATATCGCGACTGGAATCCGGAAGTATGTCTTTTAGCATTGAACCGTGTAATATGAATGACCTGATAGAAGATGTCTACAATACATTTACATTGCAAACTCCACCTGATGTGGCATTTTTGAAAAAGACACTCGAAGAACCATTATGTATTAAGACTGACATTGTAAGGATAAAGCAGGTGCTTACTAATTTTGTAAATAATGCATTCAAATTTACCTGTTCCGGCTCCGTAACGATTGGAATGGAGAATAATGAAGAGGAGAAAGAGGTTTGTATCTATGTAGAAGATACTGGAGGAGGAATTCCGGAGTCACAACTGAAAATGATTTTCAATCGTTTCTACAAAGTCAACGAATTTGCGCAGGGGACAGGGTTAGGCTTGTCTATTTGTCAAGTGATTGTAGATAAATTGAATGGGAAAATAGCTGTAACCTCGGAAGAGGGGAAGGGGAGCCGTTTTAGTATTGTATTGTCTTATGCCGATCAAATAGAGAATGATTTACCTCCTGAAATTGAGACTATCAGCCATTACGCACAGATAGAAGAAACAAATGAGGGAGAAGACCGTCCTGTTGTATTGATAGCCGAAGATAGTGCAAGTAACTACATGGTTCTGAATAATATTCTGAAAGGATATTTTAAGGTGATTTGGGTGGTCAATGGGAAAGATGCTTTGGAAGTTGTCAAGAAACGTAAAGTGGATATTGTTTTAATGGATATAAAAATGCATGAGATGGATGGAATCACAGCTGCAAAGAAGATTCGGAAAATTTTCAAGAATCTTCCTATCATTTTCCAGACCGCTTATGCTTGTGACGAGAACCGTGAATTGGCAGATCAGGCGGGTGGAGCGGGATTTATTACCAAGCCTGTACGTCCGGATGAACTATTGAAATTGATTAATCAGTGTATTAAATAAGCAAAGAAGCATATCATTTTCATATTTTACCACATTAACAAAGGAGTGACTATGGTTAATGTGAGTGCATCATTGTGTAGCGGAGTTTTAACTTGTAACTTCTCAACCACAATCTATTAGTCAGATAGATATAAATATAAGGAAGTTTCTCTTTTAGTAGTAAAGATAATCTATTTGGAAATGGTAATGTCAAAAACAATCCGTATGTTTGCCCTGTTTTTAATGAAAAGTTAGATTTACCTTAATTATAATCAAGGAGTATAAGGTATGGAAATAAATAAAATGAAGCGGTCATTACTGGTGTTATTCCTTTCTTTCCTGGCAATCGGTGCGCAAGCACAGCTGGAACAGGCTGTCAAGAAGATATTTGCCGGAGATACAATAACGAACGGACATGTTCCTCTGAAACGGGATTCGGACTCTATCCATCTGGCGAATATGCAGAAATCGTTGGAAGAAGCCCGGCTCAATGAGGCGAATATGCGGATGGAAATGGAACAGATGAAGCTCCAGATGGCTTCCGCCGACTCTGTAAAATATGCACAGCAGAGACAGCGTATCGACTCTTTGCGCCAGTTCACTAAAGGAGTACCGGTAGTGGCGGACGGCGATACTTTATTTTACCTTTTCACTAACCGAGGCGGATATTCTCCCCAGCAACGTGCTCAAATGACCGGTGCGGCGATTGAAGAAATAGGAAAACGCTTTAATTTGCAACCCGACTCTGTGGCTATCGATCATTCGGATATTGTCTCCGATTTGATGTATGGCAGTAAGGTATTGCTTTCTCTTACCGATCAGGATGCTTTATGGGAAGGCATTTCCCGTGACTCGCTGGCCAAAGAAAGGCAGCAGAATGTCATCACCAAACTGCACGAGATGAAAGCGGAACACGGACTTTGGCGAATGGCCAAACGTGTGCTTTATTTTGTATTGGTGATTGTAGGGCAGTATTTCCTGTTCCGCTTGACCAACTGGCTGTTCCGAAAACTGAAAGTGCGTATCCTGCGTCTGAAAGATACGAAGATTAAACCGGTATCGATACAGGGATATGAATTGCTGGATGCGCAGAAACAGGCGAATCTGTTAGTGTTCCTGTCCAGTATCGGGCGCTATATACTGATGGCCTTGCAGCTACTGTTTACCGTACCGCTGATTTTTATCATCTTCCCGCAGACGGAAGGACTGGCATACCGCCTGTTAGGCTATATATGGAACCCGGTTCGCACTATCTTTGTCGGTATTATCGATTACATACCCAAATTGTTTACTATCATCGTTATCTGGTATGCTGTGAAGTATCTGGTGCGTCTCGTTCTGTATCTGGCGCGTGAGGTGGAAGCAGGACGGCTCAAAATCAACGGCTTCTATCCGGACTGGGCAATGCCGACTTTCCATATCGCCC
>OGDQ01000332.1_pt1 | contig 39832 bp, 41 predicted proteins | sample 1570451 | NCBI WGS metagenome assembly OGDQ01 (sample SAMEA2582171, study PRJEB24529) | metagenome | biome: Human gut stool | place: China | collected 2011 | reverse complement strand
CTTTCTTTTAACCTTTGTACTTGTTTTTTGTAACGATTGATTTCTTTATTGTTTTCTCTCAAGATCGCCTGACAAGCCTGTACCCAAAGGTCTTCTTTTTCCAGCACTTCATCCATTCTCTGTTTTAGTTCTTTTTTGTCTTTTTTCAGTTCCCTGATTTCCGCCGCTGTCTTTTTCCCCTCTGCTATCAGCCTTGCCAGTTCTGTTCTTTGCGCCTCCACCATACTGTTTTTATGTGCTTTCCACTGTGTTTCCAGCTTCTGACGCAATTTGTATTTTTCTTCCAGCAGAACATCCACCTGACGGATATATTTTTCTCTTTCCTCCTCCAGCTTCTTGTTTGCTTCTGCCTTTGCTTTCTCCATCTGTTCTTCGTGCCGCTCTTTCATTTCCTGCCGCATTTTGTTTTTCGCCGCTTTGAGCTTCTGATTTTCAATCTGTAGCTGCTCTACCTTCTTTTCGTATTTGTCCGCAAAGGTAGGCTTCTGCATCTCGATGTCAAAATACATCTCCCACAGATCATAAGCCGCATCCATGGCGTATTCGTCCAGATTCATGCCATAAGGGTTTTCGTAGATAGGCTGTAAACTATCCACAGTATTGGCTAAATCTATGAGAATATCTACCTGTGTTTTTACGTTTCCTTCCTTCAATAACCCTGGGTATTTTTCCGCCATCTCCTGATAAAACACATCCGCTGGAATGCCGCTCTGCCTGCTCAAATTCAGCTTCCCGAAATTCCGCTTCCTGAATTCGATATATCCTCCATAATATTCCAATTCTTCCAGCATGCTGTCTGTCACTTTTATTTTTGTCTTGCGTACTTCGTTCTTGAAGTCCTTGTACGCGTCGGAAAGGTCTGTGTTCAAAACCTTACTTTCGGATAACGCGTCATACGCCAGCTTCTGCAACGCCCCCATGACCTTCTGGAAATCCACTCTGTCACCGGAATTTGCCACATAATCCGCCAAAGCAACAAATTTTTCCGTGAAATCATCCACATCATACTCGCTGTCGTGTGCTTTCAGCCATTTTCTGACGGCTTTCTTTGCGCTCACTGGATCATGTACCGCGTCTTTCGTAATTTCAAACTGACGGCGCAGGGCTTCATTGGCTTCTTTCAGTGCTTCATTTTCTTCCACTAAAGCGTCATATTCTTCCTCCCGAATGGAAAAATAAATATCCATGTCATTTGTTTGAGAAACATCCTTGACTTCTCTTTTCCCTTGTGCTACGCTTTGGTCAGAGGAATCTTCTTGGATGGCGTTGACGGTATCATTGCCAACGACGGCGGTAGAAGATTCCTCTTTTAATTTGAACTTCGTTCTTTTCAAATCTTCTACATCATAAAACAAATACCTTCCTGCTGTCGTAATCCCTACAATCACTTTTGCGACATACTGGTTATCACCTGACTGTATCAGTGTTTCCCCATGCAAAAATTGAACAATTTTGTCTTTTCTATCATGTTTTAAGTTCTCATCTGCTTTCCAATTTGTTGCGGCAACAATGGCATCATCTATATATGCCGCAAGACGCATTTTATCTCCATAGGCTTTTTTATCCACTCTATACAGTCGTTCTGCATCATTAGAGCGTGTATATTCATCTCTGCTTTGTTTGTTCACATGATATTTCAGATGATCTACCACAATTCCATTCTGAAAACGAAGCAAACTTTCCACCGCTGCTTTTCTCGCTTTTTCCTTTTCTGTTTTGTTCCAGTTCTCAGTATCTACATGGCTCAAAATATCATTGTCTACCACTGCGACCTTTTTTCCATCTTCTGTTTCCCGGATAGAAAACCGCACACCTTGCACACGATTGAGTTGCTGCACTCTGCTTTCTTTGCTTCCCGCTTCATATTCCAGAACTTGAGGAATTTTGTTTTCCACTTCCTTTCGCAGATCCACCTCAAGATCATCAGGTACTACCGCCGCTGCCACTTCCGCAAATTCTACTACACGTTCCGGCTTTGCCTCAAAGAAATCTGTTGGCATTTCCTTAATTTCTTCCAAAACTCTCGCTGTTTGTTCCGCCAGTTCCATAGAAATGGGATATCCTGCTTTTCTCAGATTCTGCTGGATCTGCCGGGCACTCGGTACCCCCATTGCTTCCTCCGCCATGTTCTGAATCTGTTCACCAATATCCTCCATTTCATAAACCTCATTGATGCCAGTTTGACTGCCTGTATCATAAATTTCTTCCAACACACCAAAAAGCCGCTGGTTCATTTCTTCTCGCAGTGCCTCGAATTCTTTCTTGGGCAAATGCTCCAGTTTTTCTCTTGCTTCCTTGATCTCGCCAAGAGAAACGAATCTGTTTGCCATGGCTGCCCGCATAGTGTTTTCTCCCATAAACCCTTGGGCATTTTTTCCGCTTTTGGTCTGTGCCTGCATGGTCCGCACCAGTTCTTCCAGAAACGCTCTTGTTTTGCCGTATTCCTCTTTATCCAGCATGGGAAACATAGGCGTCCATGCGTCTGCGTCAAACACCTTGTTTCTTTCGTCTGCCGGATCAATGGTATCTTTCCGAAACACCAAAGAAATTTCCCCAAAATCCTCCGCTGTAGCATCGCTTTTTGTAATGGCAATGCTTGGCATGGGAATACCCGGTAAATCTAAGAGTTTACGCAGTTTCTCACCAGTCAGGTTATGAACAGCAATCAGGTCTTTCGTTTCTTCTATGGGCTCTTTTAAAGAAAACCGCATACCTTCCGCAAATACCGTGTCTTCATCACCAATGTTCGGGAACCATCTTTTCCGGTCTTCTTTTGCAAAATTCATTCTTTTTTCTGCATCTCTTGCCTCGATTTCTCCCGCTGTTGCATAGTACAGATCAAATGCGGTTCTCCCGCTTTCTTTTCTGCTTTGGTCTAACTCATATTTCAGATCGATATACTCCCATACCATTTCTTCCCCGTACTTTTCTTCTATCTGTTCCTTTCTTTGGTCGTATAACTGCCATTCAATGGGGTCAGGCTCGATTTGTTCCAGTGATTCCCAGTCTATCCTTCCTCTCGGAACCGTTGGAACCATGCTGTCCAGCTCCTGCATTTCCTGATAAAACTCCTGATTCTTCCGTTTCAATTTTTCCATCTGTTTTGTCAGGTTCCATTCTTTCGCCTTTTCCTCCGCTGTTCTTGTGTCAAAGCCTTTTTCTATCCTTCTTTCCCAGTATTCTCTGTTTGCTCCACTTGCATGACCTTCTATCTTTTGGATGGCGTGCTGGATCTCATGCAGTAATACAGTACCTGGTTCCTCCTTCAGACTTTCGTCCAATGTGATTTTGTTTTCTTCTTTGTTGTAAATCCCCTTTACGCCATTTTTCAGCTTTTCAAATTTGATCGTAACATCTCGCAGCTCTGGATATGCTTCAAATAATTCTGTGTTTTGCAAATATGCTGAAAGTCCCGGTACACCCGCATATCTGTATTGCATTTGACTATCATCAATTTCAAAACGCCATTTATCGTCCGCTCCCCGGAACCATCCAGTTTCGTCATAAATCTCCCTTCTGGTCTTCCCTTCTTCTTCCATTTTCTTTGCCTGTTTCAGCTTGTCTTTATCTGCTGTTCTTGCACGTTCCCCAGCAAAAGAAAATCTCTTTTCGGTTTTCTCTGTATTTACATTGCCTTTTCTCTCCATCTGTGGTATATTTTCCGTAGTAGCAAGCGGTTTAATGTTTAACTTGGTTCGACTTTTGTCCGACCTTGGCGAACCGCTTGCTACTTTTATTTTGTGAATATAAAATCTATCTCCTCGTTCTGTTCTCTTTATATCCATTTCCACATGATATTTCTTCCCATCAACGATGATAGGCGCAATCAAATATGCAAATGTTGTTGTACTTTTTGCATTATGGTAATTTGCTGCCTCCGCTTGCCGAACCTCTCCATATTTAATAAGTTTCGCTAAGCTCTCCATCGTTGCCAACTTTACTTTTTTCTCATAAATTGATAAATTCTGATACGCTTCTGCTTTTCCTAAAGTTTCATTGATCCCACCTTTATAGATATATATTTCCATTCCTGTATCAATATTGGTAATTGGTTTAGGCTGTTTTTCAGTTGAAATATACTTTTCTGATAAGTAATCGTAAACCTTTTTTACAACTTCCCCCACATTTGTCAGCTTTTCTATTCCAAAAACCTCAATATCCTCCGTTGATACCTCAATATCAGGGAAATATCCGCCCATCTTCTTACTATATTTCACATCTTTATTCTTTTCTTCTTGAGATTCGAAAAAAAACTGTTTTCTCTTTTTCTTCTCCTCTCTCTGCTTCTCCCCGGCTGTCTTCATTTCCTCCGCCAGCATTTTTGCCAGTTTCTCTGTTTCTTTGATGTCCTTTCTGATTTCCTCACCAAAAGAGGAAAAACGCCCGTCATTGACCAGCCCTTTCAATGTTTCCAGCAGATTTTCCAGAAATTCTTTGATTTTTTCCAGTACAGAAGGGTTTGTCTGCTGCATTTCTGTCACAAACGCTCTCAGGCTCTTTTCGTTCCCTGCGATTTCTGCGAAAGCATCCGCTGTCATTTCTTCCAGGATTACATCATAGCCTGCTTCCTGTCCGGCTTCCTGATACGCTTCCCCATACATTTTTTCATATTTCTTTGTATATGTTTCTAAATCCATGCCTTTCATGGCAGCCGCCGCGGAAAATGCTGCCTGCCGCATCCGGTCATATCCTTCCGGGTTTGCTTCTCTCAAATAGTGGGTTGCTTCATGGAATAAGGTTCCCGCAAACTGCCCGCTGTTCAGCGCAATGGTAACACGCCCTTTGTTGTTTTCGTAATATCCGCGCCTATCCTGTGGCAGTTCATCTACCAGCACCACTTCCAGCTCTGCCACGCGGCTCACCAACTCCGCAAGACTTCTCTGTTCCTTTGTCACAGCATCCGTTTCCAGAAACACGCCGGCAGTCTGTCCCATTTTCCCTGTGCCTTTCATTCTTGCTTCCAGGTCTGCTTTCCGGTCGTTCACCCCCGCCAGATATGCCGCGCTCAAAAGCCCCTTGTCTGCCACAATGGTTTCCGCCGTCTGTTTGATGTCACTTTCTTTCACACCAGTCAGTCCTGCTGTGTAGTATGTCTGGAACGCTGGAATGAAAGATGTGTCCCCTCTCCGTTCCGCTTCCTCGTTGACGACCTTCTGCCCTTCGGTGTAATAGTATTTTTCACCGAAATCCCGCAGGGCTTTGTTTTCCTGTCTTTGCTCCATGGATGTATTTTCGCTGTTTCCCATCACATTTCCCTGTTCCGGCAACACATTCCCCTGTGTTGTCCCTTCCGGCACTTCTGCCTTTCCTTGGCTTCTCATGTCGTTTATTCTCTTTGTCACTTCTTTTCCCGCGTTTGTCATGGCTTCCCTTGCCACACCTGCTGGATTTCCTGCCATTTCCAGTGCGTTTCTTCCTTTCGCACGGCTCAGTCCGCCAATACCGCCGGCAATGACACCGCCGCTGGCAGCACCGATTGCCCCGCTGTATATTACTTGTAAAAATCCTTGCTGTAATGCTGTTTTCACAGCTTCGCTTTCTGTTGCGCCGTTTTCCATAGCTGTCTGTGCGATCTGCTTCATTTGGCTGTTGTCACCTAAAACAAGCGTATCTGCCACGATATTGGTAAATTCCGATGTTGCTTCTTCCAGCCCTTCAGATACACCATGCGGCATGACTTCCCACAGAAATTTTGCCAATGCGCCTTTATCAGCGATTTTGTCGCTCAGTTCAAACAAACCAGCGTGCCCCAATTTCTTGGCAATGGCATTTGCGCCATATTTGAATAATCTGTCATATCCCAGTTTTTCTGTGATAGCTTCTACCGCGCCTCCTGCCAGACCATACATGACTGCTTCGTCTGTTGTGCCGCCTCTTTCCAGTGCGTCTTTGGTGTTTCCCGCTGCTGCCCCTGCCGCCATGACATATGGTGTCGCAGGTCCCAGCACCGCCGCCTGTGTTGCCCAGTCAAAAATACCCAGACCAATGTCTTTTACCACCTTGTTTGCCCCGGTACTCTCACCCATCAGCCCTTCATAAAGTCCCTCATTCATGTTCACGCCGCCCATGAGTGGGTGATATGGGTCAACGGGCTTGTCCGCTCCTTCCATTGCCAGTGCGTATGCCGCCCCAGCCGCCTGTCCAATATTTCCCACTGCACGGGCATACAGTGCCGCTGCTGTGCTTTCCTCTGCCAGCTTCTTTGCGTCTTCCTGTTTCTGCATGGCTGCTCTCTGGTTCACATCCATTTCCAGTGCGTCCAGGTATTCCTGTGCCTTTTCCACCTGTCCTCTGTCACGGTAATATTTGTAAACAGCTGCTTCCCGGTCTGTCATGTAGTCGTAATTTGTCCGCACTTCGTTTCTTTTCAGTGTTGGATTGACAGTACCGCCGCCCCCGGTGTCCGGCAGGATCAGCTTACTCACATCCCCCTTTGGCGGGATCACTGTTGGCAGTTTTGCCCCATTTTCCAAAACCTTTGCTTTGTTTCTTCTTTCCGTCAATGCCTGACTGTATGTTTTTGTGGTATTTGTTTTCCGTTTCAGCACAGGATTTTCCCGTACATTCCCAAAAGAAATGATGGGGTTTACGGTTCCCCCTGCCACCTTTGGTGCTAAATCAGATGCTTTCACTCGTTTATAATTTTCCCATGCTTTTTTATAATACTCATCGTTGCCGCTATCCAGTCTGATTCCAGTTTCTTCATCATACCTTGTTTTTTCTATATTCTTTTCTCTTGTTTTCCTTGCCCGTTCTCTCGTAAATTCACTGATTGCCATTTTTCTTTTCCTCCCTTCTATCTCGCCGCTGTATAATAAATATTGTTTCCTACAACTGTTTCTCTGATATATCCTTTCTCCAAATAATCTTCAAGCACATCATTTGTAATTTCCCCATAACCAGCTACATAAACACTATCTTCTGTGTGTTGATTTACGATTTTCTTTTCATTTCCATTATCTCCATCACCAGTTTTGTAATATTTCGTTCCACTGCTGCTTCCGCTGCTCTTGCTGCTACTGCTTTTTTTACTGCTGCTGCTCTTTCCGCTCAGTGCTTCCTGTGCTTTTTTTATGGCTGCATTTCCCTGTGCCCGTTCCACTTGCTGTAAAAATTCCAAATATCTGGTATCGTATCCCAGTTCTTTTAATGCCTCAATATCTCCAATTGCCAGAGCGTTTTCGATGGCGTTCTGTCTTTCTTCCTGCGTCATCTGCCATTTTGTTGTACCTTCGTTGAAATCAAAATCTCTGTCACTTTCAAAGATTCCTCTGTCAAACTCGTTTTCATAGTTGTTCTGATTCATAGCCGCCAGCATTGCATTATAAGCAAAATCCCTGTCCGCCTGTGAAAATCCTCTTTCTGTGGCATACTGTCCAAACAACCTGCTTTCTTCCTGCTGCAACGCACTCATCTGGTTATACAGGTCACCCAGTTCATCTCGGTATCTGCCGTATGCGTTCTGTTCCAGCTGTGGCACTACATCATTCAGTCCTTCCAAATAACGGTCGTAACTCTGCTGTGCCGCTGTCGCGCCGTATGTACTGCCGTAACCGCCTGTCATGGCTGCCGTCTGCGCCGCTGTATCCTCCATGGCTCTTTTCCCTTCTCGGATATAACTGTCTCTGTACTGCTGGTACATGGGATCGTCCATCAAATCATATTCAAATGGACCATAGTCCCCAATTTCCCCCAGAATATCTTCGATCTCACTTTCATACTTCGGTGTCCATGTAGGCGCGTTCCCTTTATATGCCCCGTTCAAACGGTCAAAAATCGTCTGTATATTATCCTCCTGTGCCGCGCTGCTTGGCTTCACGTATGTGGGGCTGTACTGCCCGTCCATGCCGTCTGTGCCGCCACTGTAATTTCCGTAATACTTGCGGATGTTCTCCGCCCGATTGTGTGCTGCATCCTTTTCCTCTTTTGTCGTTGCGTTTGCCCAGTCCTGCCTTGCTTTGATGATTTCTTCCAATGCTCCAAAATTCTGCCGTCCCAGGTCCATGTCCGCCTGTCCCAGCTTCAAATTTGGATTTTCCTTCAAATACTCTTCCAGTGTTTTTGCCATATCGTCCGACCTCCTTTTTTCTTTTCATTCTAAAGAAATCAGACGCAAACTTCCCCCAGCCCCTTTTTGTGGAAAAGGTCTATTGTCATACCTTTTCCGTCTGTGTTATATTGAACCCAAAAGGGGGAATTTTCGTGTTTCTGTTTCGCAGCGCAAAAATAAAAAAACGCATGGAAAAACTCTGGTCTTTCTGTGCGTATCACATTTCTGAATATGAAAAACAATGCTCTCAGTCTGTGCCTTCGGCTCTGCCGGATCTGAAAAAACAAGTGTGGAACATGATGGAATCTTTTTCGGATGAAATTTCCACATGGGATGACAACTCTGTTGATTATGACACCATTTCCCGTACGCTTCTTTCTCATTCTGCTTTTGACCTGCTCACCAGCGGGAAATATCATATTTCCCCCGGCATGCTCAATCCCATGTCCTGTGCAGCAAAAATCAAGACTGTCTATGAAAAAAATATGGAACATGCTGTGCAGTCTGGCGCGATCACCACAGAAGAAATGGAAGAACAATTCCGCTTCCTGCAAAAACGCATCAAAGAAATGGGCTGATATGATCGGTCCTTTTTTTTGCATAAAAAATACCCCGCCTTCCAGCAGGGTATTTTTCAGTTTCTTCTTTTTTGGAATCCGCAGGCGGAATTCACTTCCGCCGAGGACAGAAACAGAAGTTTCAAGACAGAATGTCGCTGGAACTTCTTGTTTCCTCCTCTGCCTCCAACTTTGCGGCTTGAAGGCAAAGCCTGAGACGCAAAGTTTCTTCAAAACAAAAACAGCACCTTATGCATCTGGGCAGGACTTACCCTGCACCCCATCTTCCGCACGTCCACTGTATGAATAGGCACTTCTATGGTTTCTTCCAGAATCCTGTCTGTTTCTGCCTTCCATGTGTTTCTGTCCTTCGTTGCTTCCTGCAATTCCCTTTTCACTGCTTCCGCCGCCCGGTTCAGCTGCAAAGCGTTCCCCAGCATCAAAAGCGCCGCTTCTGCTTCCATTTCCTTTCCGTACAGCTGCGCCACGCTGTCCAGACTTTCGATGATAGCTCTTTTCTTCAGTTTCATGCTTTTCCCTCCAATGCTTCTACTCGTTTATATAACTGCTGTATCATGTAGGTGTTCAGTGCCACAAATTCCCCATACCTCAATGCGTATCGGTAGTCCACGATTTCCGCCCCTTCTAACGGTACACCGCTTCTTGTTACTTCTGAATATTCCGGGCTTTTGATAAATCCCGCAAAGTCAAGGCTGGTCAGCCCATTGGCTGCCAGATTTTCTTCGATGTCCTGGGCAATGAATCCGATGTGTAATCGGTTGCTTGTGCCGTTGTTCATCTTGTAAGGCGTCGGCTTCAGCTCTAAGAAAAACTTTTCGTATTTCGTCAAATCGTATGTGATGCTGTTTTTCTTTCTCCGGTCAGATGTGTTGATGGTTCCCACCTCGGCATATACCTCACGCCAAAGCCTAGATGATGTCCCCAGTCTGGATACCCCATCTGTACCACAGTAAAAGTTCAAGTCCGTCACATAATAGTCTATGCCCGTTGTGAATACCACATCATAAGACGTACAGTACACAGCACTGTTCCCGTTTGTCATTCTGGCGCCCCGGTCAGTTGCAATGAAAAGACTGCTCTCTGTGGCATCTGTCATCATGATCCCGTATGTCCTGCCTTCGCCGTCGTCCCCTCTGCCGTATCCGATGTATCCGCCTTCGTATTTCGTGTTGTAGCTGTCCTCGTAAACGGTCATCAAACCGCCTAAGGCGATATAGTCCGCTAGTATCTGCCCAGTTGTGATGTTGTCCCCGTTGATCTCAGATCGTCCGCCGGTGGAAAGGTCATTGAATGTCACAGGTCCATAGATTTCAATCTCGTCAGAAATCAGCTTCGCCATCCTGCTTGTCAGCATAAAACTGGAAGCACTACCGCCTCCAGCCACAATCCAGTTGATCTTGTCCGCCTCCTGCTCAATGATGGAAATATTCCCCTCCATATCTGCCACGGTAGATGAAATCCCGTTCACTGTCTGTTCCAGCAGAGAAAAGTTCCCCTCTAAGTCCGAAACCAGAGAAGAAATCTTCCCCTGCTCCACTTGTAAACTGGTAAGCCCTTTCTCTGTCTTGATGTAGTTTTGGAAGGCACTAGGTGTATAGTTCTCCTCTGGGTCGATGTTCTGGAACATGTACCGCAGTTTTTCATCCAGCATGGCAAGATAATTGAGTATCTGCTGTCGTTCTTTTCTATCGTCAATTCCTCCCATATCCGGTAATTGGATACCGCTGTAAATAGCCATGGCATCACCTCCGCTCGTTACTGCCGCTGGTGAGATAAATGGTCATGTCCTGCAGGATCGCTGGTCCGTATCCCGCAAAGCGTAAACGGAAATGGTCACATCGTCTGGGAATCACAGGCACATTTACAACATTTGTACGCATGCCCCCGATCTGCTTCAATCGCTGCCATGCCTCCGTGCTGTCGTACTGGATGTAGATTTCCACCGCCGCCCCATTGGGTACCATCATGCGGATGGAAAAGCGTGATACAAATTTACTATCCGGCATGTTGTATGTAAAATCGTTTGTTTCCCCATACCACTCAATGACTTCTTCGTCTGCTCCCGTCATGGTCTTGATGGTGTTCCCGTCCAGATAGTACAGCACACTGCCGTATGTGGAAAAATATCTCCCTTTGGTGTCATCCTCCCGGTGCCAAAGTCCTTTTGCCGTGTCGTAGACAAAAAGCCCCTTCTCCATGGAAATATAGTATTTGTTTCCCATCCTTCCCGCTTCTGCTTCGCCGTATCCCGCTTCCAGCACTGCCCCCACATCCGTGGGCAATGCCCCTTGAAAGCTCATGACGCTGCTTTCTGACTTGTAGTATAAAACCTCGTTGACGATGCAAAGACTTCTCCCGCATCCCTTGGCAACGCCCCGCAGCATCCCTTCCACGATTTGAAAATTGGATGGACGATTGCCGTATACCTTATAGACGGCATTTTCTTTCCAGAACATCACATATCCCAGATATGTGATGGCTCCCGTGAAATCCCCGCCGCTTGTTATCTTTACACCATAACTGTCACTTGGTCCCCCTTCGATACAATTAAAATTTTTGAAGTCCCATGGTTTTGATGCATAAATCTCATGGTTTTTTGAGGAACATCCCCATAAACGGTTTTCTGAAACGGTGTAAAAATCCATTTCCGGCACTGTCCGCTTGATGGTGATGGGCTCCGTCTGGCTCCCGTCCTTGTCGATGGGACCCACGATTTTGATATATCCTGTCCCAATGTCCTTGATAACCGCCGTTTTATTCAGCACTTCCACGTTAAAACCGCTAAGTTCGATGCCGTCCCCCTCCGCAAATCCTTCTTCGATGCCTGCTGCCTCGATTTTGACATAAATCTGCCCTTCCGGGTCTAAATCTGTTTCTGTCAAATAGGATTGTTTGTATGTGACTGTCCCTGTGGAAGTGTAGCTGTTTTCCATGCTCTCCCACTTTCCGTCTGCGGTGTTGTAAGAAATCTTGTCCGGGAAAATCAGGATATATGCCCCCATGGAAAGCAGCGTCTTTTCGCTGTCCGTCACATCTCCAACTTTCTTCCCATCGTAAAAGGCTTCTGTGCCGTCCACATAGAACATCTTCTCCCGCACCAAAAGCCCGTTTGCCTTTGTCAGCTTCTGTACGGTCCCTCTCGGCTTTCGGATGGACAGATAGGGGAAATGGTCAGAGGATAAGTTTCCCATGTCTACAAATGCCCCCTGTGCTGCCGTATCCAGTACATTAATCCCCTGGAAGGATACCAGCCTGTCCGATACGGCTTCCCGTCCGCTCAATCTTGGTAATTTCATCTCACCACCCCCTTAATGGGATCATGCCGCAAAGGTTCGTCTGTTTCGGTGTGTGTGTCTGCAAATAGTGTGCCGCATAGTTTTCCCATGCGTCGTTGTATAAAATCATACTGTCGTTGTATTTGTTGGAATCTCCATTATAAAAGTCCACCATACTAATCAGATAAAACACATACACGTCCGTGAATGGAACGGGAACCACCAGTTCTCGCTCCTCCTGTCCTTCTGCAAATGGTATAAATACAGGTTCTTCCCCTTCGTATTTGCTCAAAATATCTTTGTAAATGCGGCCTTCCACCGTGTTCACCATGCGGATCTTCTCCGCGTCTGTAAAGGCGTTTGGGCGTAGCTGGTCGACCTCCACCAATAACTCTCGTAAGTTCATTGCATTGTTTCACTCCTTTCTACGATTTAGATTCCTTAAACCAACAAATAATTACCTGTCTTATTGCCTTAGTCCCACAAGAACGTGTCAAATAGTAACTTAACTAACTTTTATACTATGATATAAGTGAAAACCTTATCTCCGGGTTCAAACTGCTCTGCATATTCAAACGTAACCATTTCATTTGTTCTTTCCATGAATTTAAAATAATTATCTGCATTAAAGAAATAGTCATATACAGCATCACTAATAGTTTCTGTTGAAATTCCAAAACAGGTTATTTGCTCATCACCTCTATAATTATCTATTAAAAAAATGATTACGCTTTGATTTTTAGATTCGATTGGAATTTTGATTTTATACTTATACATTTTTCCTTCCTTTTCCCAACTCACACTTGTCGTTTTCCATTCTGGCGTTATTTCCGTCTGTATCTCTCCCACCTTTTCCGCATATCCCCGAAACGTGGTCCCTTCCGGCACTTCCACGCCCTTTGCCACAATGGCATCTTTAATAGCATCTTTTGTCCCCTGTAAGTATGTCAGTTTTTCTGTGGTCGTTCCCATCAGATCACCTCCCCATTGATGGCATCCAGTGTGGTATTCAAATTCCCCAGATTGCCCAGTGTTGTGTTAAATTCTTGTTCCGTTCCCGTAAACCCATTCTCCGCCGCTGCCGTATAGGCGCTCTTGCCGTCTGCGCCCTTTTCTCCCGGCACACCCTGTGGTCCTTGTGCGCCTGTATCTCCTTTTGCACCAGCTTCTCCCGTATCTCCTTTCGGACCTGCCGGACCTTGTGGTCCCTGTTCTCCTGTTGGACCCTGTGCGCCAGTGTCTCCCTTTGGTCCTTTCAATGCTGCCAGTTGTTTTTCTGTGAAATCCGCGTAGGTAAATGGATCTCCCTTTTCCCCTTTTGGTCCTTGCTGTCCCTCGTCACCCGGATCACCTTTTGGTCCTGTTGGTCCTGCTGGTCCTTGAATCCCCTGTATGCCTTGCAGTCCTTGTTCTCCTTTTGGACCTTGCAGCCCTGTGTCACCTTTCTCCCCTTTTGGACCTTGTGGACCTGTTGAGCCAGTATCTCCTTTTTCTCCTTTCAATTCTGCAAGCTGCTCCGGTGTGAAATCGTCATATGTGAACGGAGCCCCTTTATCACCCTTATCACCTTTGAGACCTTGTGGCCCCTGGCCGCCTGTATCACCCTTTGGGCCTTGTGCCCCCGTGTCACCCTTTGGGCCTGCCGGGCCTTGTGGCCCCTGAATTTTTCCGTTATTTCTCCAATCCTTCAAAATCCCGTCATAAACATAAATGTCGTATGGATCAGCACTGCCGACGCCGTATGCGTCCCCCGCTTTCGGCGTTTTGACTGCCTGTTTCAATGCATCCAGTGTCCCATAGTACCCCAGAATTTGCAGTCCTTTCCCCGTTTCTCCGATGGGACCTTGTGGACCTGTCGGACCTGCTGGACCTTGTGGACCTGTTTCGCCCTGTGGTCCTTGTGGACCTGCGGGACCTTCTGGACCCTGCGCACCTGTATTCCCTTTTTCTCCTTTGTCACCCTTTGGACCTGTCGGTCCTGTTGGACCCATTGGTCCTTCTGGTCCTTGCAGCCCTGTATCACCTTTCTCCCCCTGCGGTCCTGTTGCTCCCTGTGGTCCTGTTTCGCCCTGTGGTCCTTGTTCGCCTCTTTCTCCTTTTTCTCCCTGCAAACCCTGCGGACCGGTGTCTCCCTTGTCACCTTTTGGTCCTTTCAGTCCTTCTAATTGTTCCGGTGTAAAATCTGTGTATCTAAATGGTTCCCCTTGCGGTCCTGTCTGTCCCATTGGACCCTGTGGACCTGTCGGTCCTTGGATACCTGTTTCCCCTCTATCTCCTTTTTCGCCCTTATCGCCTTTTGGTCCCTGTGGTCCCTCCGGTCCCATCGGACCCACTGGTCCCTGTGGTCCTACTGCTGTATTTGCTTTTTCCGCCGCTTCCAGTGCCGCTTTGATGGCATCTGCTGTATCTTCCTGACGCTTTGTTTCTGCTTGTTCTCTGGCTGTTTCTGCTGTCTGTCGTTCATTTTCCTTTTCTTCTCTGACGGTTTCATTCAGTACCCGCTGATTTTCCGCCTCCACTCTGTCTGCCTCACTGTCCAACACTTTGGAAATGGCTGCCTCCATCTGTTCCAGTTCGCTCAAATCTCCCGTGTAGTCCCCCGGTGTGTCAATGGTGGTTTCCACAAAGATAGGTGTTTTCACTGTTGTCCACCGTACCGCCCCGGTATCGTCAAATGCTCTCATGTCAATGAATACAGTCCCAATTTCCGGGAAGTCCTCTTTTGTCACATCCCAAAGCAGTGTGATGGTTTCATCCTGAATACTCTTTACCAGCAGCGCCGTATTTTTTGCGCCGCTCTTGTACTGCAAATCCAACCGGAATGTCAGCGCCGAAAGGTCGATCCTGTCCGCTTCATATCGCTTCATGATAAACTCTCTGCTGACGGTTTCGTCATCGCCGATGACAAAAGTCTGTTCCTCATTGGGAAAGATCATCTGTTTTCCAATAATCGAGATCATAACATCACTCCTTTTTTATAGGCTCGAATGTAATGAGCCTTTGTCCGACAGACGCCTTTTGCGTCTGAAAAAAAGGGGGCTTTCGCCCCCTCCTCCGTTGTTATTCGTCTTTGTTTTTGTCTTCCATTTTTTCCATAAGCTCGTAAGCCGCTTCCCGCTGTTCTTCGCTGTTTTTCAGCACTTCCGCCACAAACTTTGGCACTTCCACTTCCTGCCCCCTCTGGATCAGGTAAGAACAGCCGTTTACGCACACGAAAACGTCTTCTCTTTCCGTTTCTGTCTTTGGAATCTTCACCATGACGGTGTCTTCCTTCGCCTTCTGCATGGCTGCGTGCATGTCTCTTTCCAACTTTGCCCGCTTCTGGGCTTCTGTCAGCTTGCTTTCGCCTTTGGCTTCCTTTGCGGTTTCTGCCGCTTCTTTTGCTTTTTTCTCCGCTTCCTGCAGCTTTTCTTGCATGGCTGCGTTTTCTTCTTTTACCGTCGCCAGTTCATTTTTCACCTGCTCCAGAGCTTCCAGCATCTTTTCTTCCATTGTTTTTTCTTTATTTTCTGCCATCTCGTATCACTCCTTTAGTTGGCTGCCGCTTCGCTGAAGCTGGATGTGCTTTCGATTCTTACCATGTATTCGTCTGCCAGGATGCAGGCTGTTTTCAGTGCCTTCCAGCCCGCTGTGGCTCTCTGGTCCAGAGGGTCAGAGCTGCCGCCGCTGCCCAGCTGTTTCACGATGGTCTGCAAGCCGCCGCCGGTAACTTCTGTGACGCCGTATGCGTTTTCACCAACCACCAGCGTAGAGAATACAGACAGGGAAGTGCTTGCCGCATCTTCCCAGATTTTCGCTTCTGTGCTTTCCAGGAAAATCACGCCGCCAATTCTGCCGATCTCACCATTATACATGTGTTCGGGGTTTGTGTACTTGTTCCATTCTTCCCATTTTTCGTCCTGCATCAGGTCATATGCAACAAATGGATGAATGATAGAACCATAGCAATTGTCGCGGATAGGTGTTGCGTTCTGCCCTTTCAGTGTTGCCGCTGCCTTCATGATCAGAGGAACTGTCATCAGACATGTTGCGTCCAGATTGGTTCTCTGTGTGACAGGTGTGCCGTCGCTCTTAGGCGCATACAGTACGTTGGTACCGGCGTTGATGACTTCTCTGGTAACTGTGTCCAGTGTTCTGCCTGCCTGATGTCCCAGCAGCTTCACCGCTTCCACCAGGTTGTTGTCGATGGCAGTCAGCAGCAGTACGTCGGACATCTGGATGAAATCGCCGTACTGTTTCACGGTTGCTTCTTTTGTTGTAACAGTCAGACTGTTTCCTGCAGGTGTCACGCCTTCTGTAATGGCTGTCATGGCTTTTGCCAGTGCTTTGTATCTGCGGAATTCGATTTTCTTACCGCCGTTTTTTGGAATGGGTCTTTTCTGCCCCAGCTGGTCATGCACCAGGTTCGGTTCCGCATTGTCAATGAGCCAATTGTCATAATATGTTTTCATTTCCGCAGACAATGTGCCGGTATCCGTTGTCATTGTCGTTGCGAAAAGCTGCAAATCCATTTTGTATTTCATGTATTTTCCCTCCTTATCGGAATGTGATTCGCTTGTCAGGATCTCTCATGACCTGCTCCGCGATTTCCTTTCTCTGCTGTTTCGTCAATTTGTTAACGTCTGTATAGGCGGATACACCCGCTGCCCCTTGGGCTGCGTTTTCCATAGGTCTTGCGCCGTTGGCTTTCACGCTGTCCATGACTTTTTTCTGTGCGGTCTGTGCTGTGTGTGCCATAGCGCCGGACATGATCTCATCAAAATGGATCGCCTGATAGGCTGCTTTCACGCCCACACCACTGTCCAGCAGCCGAATGAAGTTGGGATCGCCAAATTCCTCCATGAGATTCAGTGTTGGATACTGTTCTTTCAGTCCCTCCGCTTCCTCGCTCCATGCCCGGAATTTCTGGTCAAACTCTGCCTGTTCTCGCTGCCGCTCCATAGCCTGCCGGAAACTGCGGTTTTCCCGCTCCATTTTCTTCATTTCTGCCAGCTGTTCCACGCTCATTCCCTTTTCCAGGGCTTCCTGTTCCAGGTACTGTTTGTCGTTTTCCAGTGCCGCTCTCAGTGCTTTTGCGTCGATGCCGTCCAGTCCGTACCGCTCACCCATGAGCGCCATGACTTCTCTTGCTTCTCTCAGGCTGGCTTCCGTCTGTTTGCTGCCTTTCAGTCGGTCCTTCACGATGCCGCTTACCCGCTTGTTGTAGGTGTCCTTGTAGTCCCCTTTGATCAGACTGTCAAACTCTGCTTCCAGGTCACGACCGCCCTCTGGGGCTCCTCCTTCCGCCTGTACACCTGCTTCCGGTCCCTGAGCCGCAGCGCCTCCTTCGCCGCCTGCCGCGCCTTCGTCAAAGAGATGTAAGTCCATTTTGTATTTTTCCATGATGTATCCCCTTTCTGCGGTCTCTCCCGCGTGTCCTCTCTGCCGTCTTTCCGGCGTGCCCTCTGCGGTCTTTCCCGCGTGTCTGTTTTCAGTATAGGAAAAATCAATTTTGATTTCCCCCACCCCCCTTTTGCTGTACTTTCAGATACTTTGGCGCCCCATCTTCAATGAGCTTCAATCCGTAAATGACAGACTTCATGAGTGTATCCGCCTCTTTTCGTTTCCCCTCGTTTACATGGCAGTCAAAAAAGAAATATCCACTTTTCTGTTCCATTGTTCCGCCAACCAAACATTCATTTTTCAGTCCTGCCCACCCCATCTGCAAAAGGGCGCTGACCGCTGCGCAAATGATGTCATGCCCGTGTTTGTCGTATCCGGCATGTCCTTGGGCTTCCAATGTGTACCGCCCATTTTCCATGGTGTATGTGATTTCTGTCATATCTCAACCTCCTAATTGTTTTCTTTTTCTGGAATCCGCAGGCGGAATTCACTTCCGCCTTGGTCAACACGTTTGCTTCGCAAACGCCAGCCATATGTGGCTGTCCACACTTCTTTGTGGTGTGTGGACAAAAACAGAAGTTTCAAGACAGCATGTCGCCGGAACTTTTGTTTTTACCTCTGTCTCCAACTTTGCGGCTTGAGGGCTCCGCCTGAGACGCAAAGTTTTTTTACTTCACGGCTGTTCTTTCCTGTGTCGTTCTTCGTGCCTTGTCTGTAATGTTTTGCTTACTTGTTTTCTCTGCGTCCCCCAAAGGATTCACGCTGGTGTCTGTCCCTTCCACCTTGTTTGGCATAGGTGCTCCCACTGCCCCTTGTGTCACAGCTCCTGTCAGGTCTTTTCCTGTCAGCTTGTCGATGATGCCTGCCATCTGTACGATCTGTGCCTGCATCTGTTCCATTTGCTGCATCATGGTACCGTTCTGCGCCACCTTCCGCACAATGGCGTCTTTCCCTTCAAAGTCCATCATCTCTAGACAGATCAGCGCCTGATCCACCAGTTCCGGATTAAACAGTCCCGCTCCATACAGTTCCTTTGCCAGTTCGTTCTGGGCTATTCTGGAAAATGGGCTGCTTTTCTGACTGGTAATTTTGATGTCAAAAATGGGCTTTCTGCCGCCCACCTCAACGCCCATGACCGTTTCCATGGGCTGTGGTTTGATATTGCTGTTGTCATAGGAAACAAAGGTGTCACCGCCCACACCTGTGATGCGGAATTCCCGTGGCAGGTCGTAAAACTGCCGGATCAGCTCCACCACCAGCGAAACCACTTCCACATACGCCCTGTAACTGGCTTTGATCATGTCCCTGCTGGTCTTGCTCCCCGCTTCCTGCAACGCAGCAATTGCAGACGCCGCCGTCACGCCGCTTGCGGTACTCCCCTGAGAAAAGTCCCTGTTTGCCGATGTTTCTTTCAGTTCGTCAATCTTTAATTGATACAGATTCGTTGCAATACCGCTGACTGGATTCACCTGTATGGGGATGATGTCGTTTGGATCCCCCGTATAGTCCACAATAGAATTGGACAGGTCTGCAAACTGCTTGTCATTGATGCCCGCCCCCTGTTTGCGGAAATATCTCGGCTCTGCCTGCTGCTTCACGTTCTTCTCAAAGGAAATCCACATGTTGTCAATGCTGATCTGGGCGTCTTTCATGATGTCCACATACCCAAAGCCTGCCGGGCTGTCTTTCTCCGGGAATAATACATCAAACACAAAGGGATATTTCCCATGGTCGTAAATACCATTCTCCATGCCTTCCTCATTCTCCGAAGCATACAGCAGATTCCCCTCGCAGAATTTGATCAGATGCAGTACCATCTTCGTGCCTGCACGCTTTTTGTAGTACCAGTCCACCACAATGGATTTTTTGGAAGTGTCAATGGCGCTGTCGTGGATATACTCCGCCGTATTCAGTGCCCCGTCGCCTCGAAACCGCAAATCAGGATATATTTCTTGCAAAATATCCGTATCCACCAGCGCAATGGTAAATACATTTCGGCTGTTCTGGATGTCCGAAATCCCTGGCTCCCAGAAGATGTTCAGCATATCCACATCCCGAATTTCAATATCCCCCAGCCCATTTTCCTTTTCCGCGTTCCAGAACACACCGAAAACCCCGGTACCGTTCTTCAGCTTATCCCACCATTCGTCGTTGTAGGTCTGTTCAAATCCGTTCTGTTCCATGACCACCGGCACAATTTTTGACAGTTGCTCAGCATCCTGTTTGTCCCGCTCCTCACGGGGCAAAAGGTTTGCCTGCGGGTAGTTGTCCATGGCGTCGGCGTGCTTGTTGGCTAAGGAATTAAACAGCCATGCGGAGGCTGTCTGTGGTCCCTTGTCCTTTCTGCGGATCTGTTCCCAGTGCCGCATCTTGTACCATTGTTCGTTGGCGATGACACGCTTTTCCAGTGCGGTCTTTCCGTTTTTGTATTCCTGTAAAATGCTTTCGCCTTCTCTGACTTTGCTCTGTTCGATCATGTTCTCCCTCCTCAAATCCGGTAAAATTCGTACTTGTCGCTGTTTCTTTCCTCTGCGTAAAGGTCCAGAGGATCTTCCGGCGGCAGAAACCGCTCTATCTGACGTGGCTTTGCGATGGGCTTTGACATGAAAACATATCTGCACTCATCGTAAATATGGTCCTCACCGTTTGTATCAATGTCCTCCACCCTGCTTTCGTCATAAACAAGGTTTGGTATCGTTCTGATAAAATGTTTGCATGTCTTGAAGCAGTAAAACATGGCTTTTCCTTCCCGATCAAAAGTCAGCCGGTAATGAAACTGCATCTTCCCTGCCAGTCTGGTGTTGTCCCCTTTCTCCCACAATATGTAATATGGGTGCTGCTCCATCATGCCTGCCACGCTTTCCCCTCGGCTCTTGTCAAAGATAGAAGGGTCAGCGATGCCGTATATCTCCCTGTCTTTCAATAATGGATGTGTACGCTCCATTTCTCTGATGTTTGCCGCAATCTCCTGTGGTGTGATCTTGATACCCTCGTTTGGTGTCCCCGTGCAGCCGTAATACTCCGCAATCCGATACATAACGCCTTTTTCGTCCACGGCATACCACCCAACGGAAAAGGGCTTCGCATACCCGAAGTCAAACCCTCGTACCACCTGCCAGTGACTTGGAATCTCAAATGGATTGATGACATGGGAAAATCTCCGGCTTTCATATCCATCCGGGTCGTCCCGCCATTCCTTGAATACCTGCCCATTAAAGCTGTCCCAGTCACCGTATAAAAGCGCCCGCTTCTCGCTTTCTGGCAGCATCGCAAGGGATGCCAGGTATTCCGGGTTGTTTCGTAAAAGTTCCTGATTGTCAAATACCGATGATGGAATAAATATTCGGTTCCGCTTCATTTCCAACTGCTTTCCGTCCGGTGTTTCAATGTTGTATTTCTCCCAGATGGTCGTCTTTGGCGGTGCAGCCGTAATAAACCTTGATTTCACCCATCCATGACCTACCCCGCCGGGGTTCCCTGTTGCCCGCATATAAACTCTGGTTCCCGGTCCTGACGGTCTGTTTCTGGAAAATAGATAGGAATATTCGTCGTAAGTAAAATGTGTCAGTTCGTCAAATCCGATGAAATCGAAATGTTTCCCCTGATACTTGGTCTTATCCTTGGTATATTGCATGGAACCGAAATAGATCTTCGCTCCTTTTGGAAACTTCCACACATGCTCGCTTCCGTTGAATCTTGCGCCCGGAAACGCTTGTGGATATAATTCCTCACTTCTGTCTATGAGTTCTGTCATCTGCGGAAATGTCTTTCTCATGATCAACGCTCTGTAATTTGGCAAATGCACCTGCCGCAATGCCTCCATCAAAAGGGAATCGCTTTTCCCTCCTCCGGCAGCTCCGCCGTAAAAGGCTTCATACTCCCCCCGCTGCAAAAACTCAATCTGTTTCGGCTGTGGCGTCCAAATGGTCCGCATCTTCCACCACCTCCAATACCTCCGGCAGGAAGATCACGCCGCCTGTGACCTTTTCCGCTTCTTTGATGGATTTTCTCCATTCCTTGTGTTTTTCCAGCAGCACTTTTTCCCGGATGGTTGGCAGTCCGTAAACGTCCCGCATGACATCTGCAATGTTTTTCAGTGCCACCGTCAATTCCTTGATCATTTTCACATCGCTTTCCGTCAGCGTTTTACTTTTTCCATGCTGCTCTTTCAGTTGTTCCACATCTCGGCTGATGATGTCCGCCAGCTCCTCCGCTACTCCCTTCAGCTTTTCCAGTCTGGCAGCTTCTTTTTTCATGATTTTTTGTCTTGCCTTTTGTGCGGTCTCAGCGCAGAATTCTTTCTTCTTCCGGCTCCACTCGCCTTTTCGGCTCCTGTCCTTAATGGTGCGTAGTGGTATCTCGTATTTTTCGCTTAATTTTTGCAGGCTTATCTTGCCTGTAACGTATTCATTTTCTATGGCAGTCCAATCCCTCGCCTGCATACCAAAACCCCTCCTTTGCCCCGTTTTTTCCATTTTGACATAACCTTGCACCATTTTCCCCCATGCCCAGACATAGAAAAAGGCACCTGCGAAACCTCACAGATGCCCTCTCTGCTCAAAAAAGAATTGAGCCAAAGCATATTCTCCTTAAGAAAACATCGCTTTTCTTTTTCTTTATTTCTTAAGGAGAATTGCGACAGCGATCTTCATAAGAAAACGTTCCAGATAAAACTTTCTTTGTTTTCTTATGAAGATGCTCCTAACTCCACTTATTTTTATTTTATCAATACTTCTTTTCTCTTTCTCCCACCCCAATAAAAAAGACACTAGACTTCTTCGTCCAGTGCCTTTTTCCGTAAAATACAGGGGTGAGAAAAAACGTACATCCTGATTGTATCATATCCGTTTTTTCCTGTCCCCCACCCCTCATGCCTCTTTCACAGTAATCTGGATCACATGCTTTTCCGGGTCTGCATTGTACTCGATTTCTTTTCCTTCCAGCATCTTCACCATGCCTTCTGTTTCCAGTTCCAGTCCTCCCATCTTTACCACTGCACATTCCAGGATCGTCCGCAGCAGGTCCGCTTCCGCCTTCATGGCTTCCCGCTCACGCCCTCTGATCATTTCCAACTTTCCGTATGCTTCTTTCAGATATGCACCGGATCTCTGCAGCCCTCGCACCTGTGCTTCCAGCCGCTTCACTTTCTGTTCCGCTTTTTTCAGTTTTTCCGATGTTGTCATTCTTCTTCTCCTCCGTAAATGTCGTTTAAATAGTCCGCATAGGGGCAGTTCATATCTGGGAAATTCGCACAATGCGCCCGCATATACTTTGATTTTTCCACACTTGTCCGAAAAACCTGTGCATAAAACCCACTGCCGATGTTGCTTTCACAAAATATGGTTGTCTGATTCTCCCGTACAAAATACGGGCATTTCACGATGATGCATCCGTTCGGCAACTTCACCACCTCACTCCAGCATCCTGATTTTTGTTTCAATCCCCATCTTTTTATTTTCTTCCATCATATCCTCCCAGTAGACCAGCTGATCCATCAAACACTCTACTTTCTCGTTAAACCTGTTCACATATCTTGCCGCTCTCTCTTTCCCGAAACCAAATTCATCATGGAGGGTATGTACCGCAAGACAAGTTATGGTATCAATGACGTTGTTCTTTATCTCCTGCGTGGCTCCTTCAATTTCTTTCATTGCCAGGGAAGTTTTGATCCCTGTGATATTCCGAAACCGGATCTCCTTTTCCAGTGCTTCCAGCCCGCCTTCTCTGACGATCTTTAACGCCAGATACAGCCCGTCCTCTCTCCCGGCATCATACGCGTTTTTCTTCATGATCTTCGTCCCCTTTCACACAACCGCATTTCTCCGGCTCATTCTGGCAGCTGTTCTTGCATTTTGGTCTGAACCCGCAGTCCGCACAGCATACATTTCCATGCCTGCGGTCGCAGTTGAACAACGTACACATCCTCGTTTTTTTCTTCTTCATCTTCCCCATTCCTTTCCATTGCTGTTGATGAACCGCAAACATACGGCTCCCACCTGCATCAGCTCCGCAGCACATTTCATGGCATCGTTATAGATTTCTTCCGCGATCCCTGCCGCTTCGTCCTCCGCATCTTCTCTGATCTTGCCCCATAGTGCTTTCATGTCTTCTCGCAGACTTTCCATTTCTTCCTGGGCTTCTTCCACTTCTTCCTGTAAAACTGCATATCCTTCATGGGCGCTGTGGAACACGCCCCACTTTGCTAAGATTTTCTCGTATTCTTCTTCCGCCGCAGCTTCCATTTTTTCTAAGATTTTATCCATGCTGCTTTTCCTCTCCTTCCTCTGGTTCGATCATGATTTTTGTGATGTCGTAAGCCTCCTTCAGCGCTTTTTCTCTTTTCTCCTGATCGGATATTCCATCGAGAATGATATTTGCCATCGCTTCACATAATCTTAGAAATACAATATGTGGATCACCTAATATTCTGATTCTCTTTATTTCTTCTTCATTTCCTACCAGTAATATCTTAAACTTTTTCTTTTTTACTCTTTCCCCTCTTCAAAATAACTCCATCTGCTTTTCTGGCATAAAATTCATGTAAATAACTTCTCTTCTTTTTTTCTTCGCATTTTGTGTGATACTGTCTATGTATTCTTTCTGCCAGCCATCCAGCATTTTGTCATATATACTGCTTTCATAGCCGCTTAAAATCACTTTTGCTTTACTTTCCATCAACACTTCCAGCAACTCTATATGGTCTTTCTCTGACATTTCCTTCCTGTACTGTTTCCCATATCTCGTTTCAAGCAGATATGGTGGATCTACGTATATGAGAACATTCTCAAAATTAAATCTCCTGATCACATCCAGTGCCGGTCTACATTCGATCTGTACTTCTTTCAATCTGGCCGCAGCCTCTATGATCCGTTCTGGAAATTGGTTCCAGTCTCGTAGTGCATACGCTCTTTCCCTTCCTTGCACATCTATTTTCCATCCTACTTTTCCGCCAGAAGTCCGAAACCCATGCCCCATATTCAGTTTTACACAGAATGATAACGCTCGTTGAAAATCATCCTTTTGCTTTTGAAATGATCTGTCGTATTCTTTTCTGCTATATGGTGTCTTCCATACCGCATTGGCCAGCCGTTCCGGGTCACGCTTCACCCAGTCGAAAAAATTCACCACATCCTCGTCCATATCATTTATGGTTTCGATGTGACTTCTTTCTTTGTTGAAAAGAACGGCGCCACTTCCGAAAAACGGTTCCAAATAGCTGTGATGTTCTGGAAAAAATGATATGATCCAGTCTGCAATTCTCCATTTACTTCCTGGGTATTTGATCAATGTTTTCATACTGTCATCCTATCCTGTCATAACATTCCGTAATTCTTCCATACTTCCAATTTTCTCCCCGCACATTTCCGGCAAATTTGCCCGAACAAGGGCTTCCGCAAACGGCGGCGGTACTGCATTACCGCATCTTGCCACCTGCTTTGTCTTTCCATAGGTTTTTCCGTCACAATCCTTATCGATGATATAATCCTCAGGAAATCCATTTGCCGCATATAATTCTTTCGGTGTGAGCATACGCAGTCCAATATCACTGATAAAGTATTTTTGATTTCTTATGGAAATCAGCAGGATTTCATCACATCCGATTTTGTAGTCGGCATACTGATTGAGTAATTCCCTGATCTCATTCCAGTGTCCCAGATCTGTATTTTCTCTCTCCAATTTGACAATGGTCAAACCGAAATGTCCTGGGGACGTTGTAACGGTATGGAGTGGCTCTGATGTTTCTTGTCCTATTCCAGTTTTATAGAACTTTGATAAAAATGTTGCTGATATTCCATTATGATCTACCGCTGTAATTGTTCCCAGCGGCTCTTTTGCAGAACTTCCACAGCCAGTGTATCCACCGCTATAAAATTTTTCCATGTGAACCGCTGTCACCGCTTCCCTATCTTTCACCGTTACCGTATGCAATGGATCAGCAGCAGAAATACCGCCTCTTTCGCTTCCATAGTACTTTGTAAGATATGCCGCCGAAACTCCATAACGGTTGGATGCATCCAGTGTCATCAGCGGTTCTGTTACTTTTTGCCCTCTCGCTTTTTCTGATTGTTCTGTGTGATACTGTACCAGCGAAGGCATCAGTAAGCATTGCTCTGCCTTGGAAACCGTTGTTCTGACAGGTTCTTCTACGCTATAAGAACGATCTTTTGAGAAACCCGTTTGTCCTATGGCTGTCATTGCCGCAGAAAGAAGCATCTGTCCACCTCCGCCGCCTGTCCGTATGGTATCTATGGGAGAATCTGCGGCATGTCCCGTCGCATTGCTGGTATTAGAAACCGTCCAAATCGAATATGGTTCCAAAACCGGCGATACCAATCCATATCCGTTCTTTGCTGTGACAGTCTGCACCGGATCTGTTATTTCCTGTCCCCTGAACTCTCCCGTATGATTTACCATGACCAAGAATAGCGCAGAGGTATTTAATACGAACTTGTCCAGCCCTCTGATAATTCTTTTTATGGTATTCTCTGCCAGCGGACGCACCGCACGAATACCGTATTTTTCTTTGATTTCTGCTGATGTATCAAAAATAGAAGGACATGGCAGGGACCAGTCTATGACCTCAGCCGCACTTCTCCATGGTTTTTTCCTGCCTTCTTTCACTTCCTCACTGCCTGCCGGCGCATGCGTCTTTTCCGGAAATACAATAGGCTTTCCGTCACATCGTGCAATCAGAAAGAAACGCTTCCGTATGGTAGGCGCTCCATAATCTGCCGCTACCAGTTCCCTGTGTTCTATGCAGTACCCAAGGCTTTCCAGTTGCTCTTTCCATTTCCGAAATGTTTCTCCCGCTCTGCTTTTGACTGGTTTTCCTTTTTTCACAGGTCCCCAGGTCTGGAATTCCTCCACATTTTCCAGAATGATCACTCTGGGACGCACCGTACCAGCCCATTTCAGTACAATCCACGCCAGCCCTCGAATATTTTTGTCAACGGGCTTACCGCCTTTTGCTTTTGAAAAATGCTTGCAGTCCGGTGAAAACCAGGCAAGCCCTACCTTTCTTCCTCTGCACACTTTCTTCGGGCCCACATCCCAAACCGATTCACAATAATGTGTGGTGTAAGGGTGGTTCGCCTTGTGCATGGCAATGGCGTCCGGATCATGGTTTATTGCAATATCCACTGGGCGTCCGGTGGCAAGCTCAATGCCAGTAGATGCGCCGCCTCCTCCTGCAAAATTATCGACGATCAATTCTTCCAGTAAATTCATTTGTTTCATATCTTCACTCCTCAAAACGGCAGATCATCATCCTCGATATCGTCTATGGGATAAAACCCATCTTCTGCCGGTTCTCTCCTTGGCTCCTGGTTCTCATTCTTGCTTCCCGCAAAATGCTGTTCCTCCACCACCACTTCAATGTTTCTTCTTTTGTTTCCGTCCTTGTCATTCCAGTTCCGCACCTGCATCCGCCCAACGATTCCAACCATCTGTCCTTTTGAGAAATATTTTTCCGCAAAGGTGGCAGACTTTCCAAACACAATACATGGGATAAAATCCGCTTCCGCTTCGCCTTCCTTCTTCCATCTTCGGTTGACCGCCAGCGTATACCGCCCCACTGCAACCGGATTTTCTCCCTCGGCGTATCGGATCTCTGGATTCTTTGTCAGCCTGCCCATCAATACCACTTTATTCATCTTTGCTTCTTCCTCCTTATGTAATTCCGCACTGCTGCCTTTTTCCGCTCATCCGCTTCATGTTCTGATTTTCTTTCCTTCCACATTTCCGCTTTCAGCTTCTTCTGTTCTGCATCCCAGTTTTTATACTGATCACATCTGCCATGGCATTTTTCATGCCGCTTCTGGCAGTCCTTACATGGACAGACCAATGTTTTCAAATGGGGTCGTATCACCATATTCTTCACCCCTCCATTTTCCGCAACGCTTCCACTGCCATCCTTGCATATTCTTTCTTCCTCTGGATGTTTTCGATCTCCTGTTCACTGCGTCCCTGCCATTTTGCCTTGTTTGCCTGGTAGTCATGTTTCTTTTCCAGCTTTTCAAAAAAAGCAATGGCATCCGCATATAATGCCTTGCACATGGTGTACCCTCCTTTGCTTTTTCGTGACCTCAAGAAAATAGTCTATTTTCCAACCGCATATACCGCCGTAATGGTTCCGCTTTCCACACCATCACATTCCTCAATTTCTGCCGACGCAAAAACAGCAGCTTCCTTTTCATCCTCTGCTTTGATCACAAATTTCACAGTAATTTCCACAGCGTATTCTTTCATCACATCAGCCAAAACCCAGCCACCTCCCCATGGATACACAAATCGATTTCTTCTACAAACTGACTTTCATACTCACACATCCAGCAGTCATTTACTGGCATTTTCCCATATTTCTCCATGGCGTAGGCTTTGTAATTCTCCATGCCTTTCCGTTCCACCATGCTTTCCATTTCCGCTTTCCGCTGCACCGCTTCTTCCAGATCCAGCATGATGTAATTTTTTCCAATCAGGTCGATAAATTCTTCTCTGGTATGTGTTTTCTCATATTCCCTCTGACAAATGCACTTCAGCGCCCTGTCCAGACCATTCCCCGGGTTCGCATGCAGACCGCCCAACCCTGCCAGATGTTTTTCCGGCACCAGGTAACACCAGAAACCATTCTTGTCTGAAACCTCCCGTTTTCCGCTTCCATGATAGATGTGATGTTTCTGCAAACCATTTTCTCTGCCGGTCACAAAGCATTTCTTATCCTTCCCTGTCAGGATGCTCCATGTGTGGCTCCCCTTCTTTTCCGTTGCCATAGTCTTCGCCTCCGATCTTCACCGCTCTCAAATATCTTGTCTTTCCTGTATATTCTGAAGAATACGAAATATCCTCGATCACTTTATAGTTCTTTGGTACTCTTGTCCGCTTTGCTTCCTTTTCCTTCGAAATCAACAATACCTTCTCTTTTGGTTTCGCCAGATTCCGGCTGCCGCTCCATCTCTTGCCGTACTCTTTGTAATTTTCTTTGGTGATGTAAAAAGCAAGCCCTGTATAGTCCCCTCCCGGTTCCAGTATGGAAACCATCACACGACCCAGCCCCCATACCTCTTTCAGTTCCTTCATGGTCAAGTCCATTTTGTTGATAAGCAGATGCACATGCTCTCTCTTATTTTTCCGCTCCACCACATATAGATATTTCAGTTCCGCATATCCTTTTCGCTTCCGTAACCGTTTCAGCCGGTCAATGAAATTGCGAAATAACCGCAGGGCTGTTTTGATGTCCACTCTCTCCCGAAAGGTCAGTGTCAGGAATAGATCCCCTTCTTTGAAATTGGTGTTCACCATTCTGGCACATCTTCTCTTTGCTTCCAGACAGTTGTACTCTGCCATTTCCTCCGATGATAAATTTTCTCTCGCTGCTCTCTCACAGCTGATTCCTCTTTCTCTTGGGGAGAAATATATCTTTTCTTCATACACATCCCCCGCCCAAATCCTTTTTAAATATCTTGGCATGATTCACCTCATACTTATGTATCTCTCTATTCCTATCTGTTTATAGGGGTATGCCCCTAATGTTAATCACATTATCAAGGGTCAAAAGGGACCCCCGTCCCTTGCAAAATCAACCTTCTTTTGGTATCATAAAACTGTATCTCGTATTCAATTATCTGTGGGAAGGACGCTCTCTCTTTTTGAGAACGCCCTTCTTTTTTATGCAAGGATTTCTTCCAGCTGCTCCATCTGCTTTTCTGTCAAATCCCCGAATTCTTCCCCATTCTCGCCTACCAGAAGAAAATCCCCGTTGATGGTATAAAAATGCGTGTTCGGTTCCAGCTTCAACAACTTCCCTTCTTCGTTGCAGATCAGCACCACACCCTCTGCAAGTTTCAGCGTTTGGATATATCCGCCCACCGTTTCCTGTAATGCTTTCAGTTCGTTTTTCACTTCCACTCGCCGGATCTCTCCTCTCACCGGCACCAGCAGTCCTTTGATGTATTCCATCCCTACGCCTCCAATTCCATTTGATTTCCAATGATCTCTACTTTTCCTTCCATCTGTTTCATGTCTTCTTCCGTCAGGTCCTTGATCATCATGCCCACCATGCGGAACAGCAGCCCTTTCCCATGGATCAACTTCTTCTCCCCTTCCCATCCGTCGTACATAGGTCCATCTGGATTCTTCTGTGTATCATACGCCAGAAATACTCTCTCGCTGATAGGATTCATAGGAACAATATCCACTCCCCCCACAGCCTCAATCTTCGCCGCCATGTCCAACATCTGCGGGCTCTGTTTCACTACTCTCTGCCCCTTCTCCGTGATAAAGATCATCTGCACTGATTTCATATTCTTCCACTCCTTCCCAGCCTCGTTCCTGTCTGCACTTTCTCCACATGATGTTGACCTTGTCCATAAAATCATCATTCATGACCACCGGCGAAATGACCGCAACCAGAATCAATCCATCTTTCACAGCCACCATTCTTCTTCCCTTTTCCCCTCGCAGGAAAAAAGCTAAATACTTGCTGTCCATCTTCCGCACCGGTTCCAGCAGGTCTTCGTCCATCCATAACACCCCATCCGTCGTATAGAATGGCGTCAGGTACATGCCGTTGTAAAATACAGAAATCCCAGCCGGATCAGCTGTCAGTTCCACTTCTCCGAACCTGTCTGTTTTTGTCATTCCAGCTTCATCAAACATTTCTCCACTTTCCCATTTGTTTTTCTTGTCCTCTGACACACCCAGAAGATTCAGAAAATCATCACTGGTCATTTTGGGCAGTCCCTCCAATCGGTAAACTGCATCCATGGTGTTTAACCACTGACTGCCGTCCACATCGTCCATGATGTAGCAGACCTTATCTCTTTTCGCTACTCTGGCAATGTCCGTAAATTTCATAATGCCCCACCTTTCTTCTCCATCTCTTGTTCTCCGCTTTCAGTCTTCTGTTTTCATCAAACAGAAGGCAAAAGCACATACCAGCAAATGCCGTTACCACATAACTAATGACCATGATTTTTTCCAGATCAAACAAGTTTGACCCTCCCTTCTGATTCCTTTCCCAAAATCTCGTTGTATCGGAAGCTCACCACATACCCCGCTTCCATCCGCACTGTAAATACGTGCGGATATAAACCTTCTACTTTGCCTTTGCTGATGTAGTCATTGTCCTCACCGTTTACCCGCCGGCGAATGTGCTTGATTTTCTTCCCGACGTCCAACCCTCTTTCCATGGCTTTTTCTCTCATATCCATTTCTGTTCTTCCTTTCGTATACGCAATGTGGGCATACATACCCGTTTTTGGTATCCTGTCCTTTTGCTATGTTCCATTTCATGCCGCAGATCTTGCAGCAAACATACCTCAACTCTTTCATGGCAACCTTCAAATGATGTTCTCTGTTTTGATGTTCAATTTTTCTTGTAATGTTCTGACTTCTGCCACTGTGAAGGTGGAAGGCTCCCGCAGCCTTCTTCCCAACGTGGTGACAGAAATATGTAGCATAACGGCAACGTCTTCCCGCTTGTAGCCGTACAGCGTCATGTTTTTGATGATTTCCCCTAGCAGTTCTCTGTCTTTTTGAGAAACCATGAAATCACCCACTTTCCATTTTTCCTGTCAAGTTTCTTTGGAGTTTGCTCCATTTTTGTCTAGTTTCTTTTCTTTGGTAACTTATTAAGATACTTTTTCTGCAAAAAAAATATCCATTGGATTTTCAATTTGCAAAGTTTCAATCATAATTTGAATTTCATCACTACCAAATACCCCCTTCTTCATTTTTTCATAAAAAGTTTTTGGAGTAATTCCGATAATTTCTGCCATTTTTGCCTGTGAAAGCCCTTTCTTTACGATTTCCCCTCTTAAAATATCTGTTCTAATCATATCATCACCTCCTCGCTAGTAACTTATTAAGTTACTTACATTTTATCACCTTATAGTAACTTGTCAAGATATTTTTTTATTGACTAGTAACATTTTTGTGTTATAATGAAGGCGAAAGGAGGTTTTGATATGTCAAAAGGCAAAAAAATAAAGCTTCTCCGAGAAGCTCTTAACATGACACAAACAGAATTAGCACAAAAAACTAAATCATCAAAACAAACCATTTATAAATACGAAAATGATATTATTACCAATATCCCATCTGATAAAATCATGGCATTAGCAAAAGCTCTAAACACCACCCCCATGTATCTGATGGGCTGGTCTGATGAACCGGAGGAAAAGCCAAAATTGGATTTATCTAAATTTGATAATATCTATCCCGTCAAATTAAAAAAATTTCCTCTGTTGGGCGAAATCGCCTGTGGTAAACCCATCTTTGCCAATGAAGATCGGGAAAGTTATGTTCTTGCTGGCTCAGACATCCATGCGGATTTCTGCCTGCGTGCCAAAGGTGACAGCATGATAAATGCCCGCATCCTTGATGGAGATATTGTTTTTATCCGCAAGCAGGATATGGTGGATAATGGAGAAATCGCAGCTGTGGCTATCGGTGATGATGTAACACTGAAACGTGTAGTCTATTACCCAGAACAGAACCTGCTGATCCTAAAGGCAGAAAATTCTAGATATCAGGATATGATTTACGCACAGGATCAGCTGGATCAAGTGTATATTCTTGGCAAAGCCATTGCTTTTCAGTCGGATGTAAAATAAACAGGAGGGGCTTATGATATCTGGTGTACTGATTTTTTTACTATTTGTTCTTTATGTGACAATGAAAGAAAAACATCGAAGAAAAAACCAACAAAAAAATTTAGACACAATTTTATCTTCTATTATTTCTAATAACGAAAATCCTTCAGATATAGACCTTCTTGCATGTCAAACGATTTTCTATTGCAAATATGTATATAGCAATCCTTCAAGTACATTTTTATTCGGAGGTCGATATGCATCCGTTTCTACAATTATGCTTTTATGCGTACAAGTTTGTGAGTATTTTTTATCTGGTTCCAACGAACCTTTGTCCGCGAAATACAAAAAGGATTATGCAAACAAAGTTTTATTGGGTTGTTCTTCATTATATGGTTTATCCTTTGATGAATTGGAAAAAGTTTATGCTGAACGACTGCCATACCTGTCCCAGAAAATTGGAACGGATGCGCAAAGTACATCATTGGTTGCTTTTCGAAGAATACTTGAAGTTGAATTTTATCAATCTGGATTCTATTCTTTGACAAGTACGGATACCAAAAACTATTTTTATAATCTTGCTGCGCAAACGAATTGTACCAACGAAATTTTATCTTTTTATCGCACTGCTTTTATTGATAATGCCTTTTGTGATTTAGATAAAAAATTGGTTGCAAGAATACAAGAACAATTAAACGATAAAGTGATAGAATCTCTTAATAATTATGAAAAAGATACAGAAGATATCATCATTCAAGATAATGATATACCTTCCTCTGCTAATTTTTATAATACTTCTAAACAATATAATTCTACTGAAAAGAACATAAAAACAAAGCGTAATCTCAAAAAAATATCTCCAAGAGCTTTGTTCGTTTCAGTTCTTCTTTTATTTTGTTTCAGTATTGTAGGCAACATTGTTTTCTGCATTGAGAACCATACATTAAAAGAGGAAAATAATTCTCTCTTTGAAAAATATCAACAAGCAGTAGAATATAAAAATAAATATAAACTTTCCGATTCCAAATTAGAAGTGATTTCTGACGAATATGAATTTTATCATAAATACGCAGTAATAACTACAACTACTGGTTACCGTTATCATAAATACGGTTGCTATCACTTAAATAATGATAATGGTTTTTATATCTTTAATATAGAAAATGCCGCTTATCAAGGATATACCCCTTGTTTGGACTGCCTTGGTTCTGGCTCTACCGAAGAAATAAAAGATAAACTAGAACGTGATCTTTACTAAAAATCTCAACTCAAAAATGGCGACCTTCCATCAAAGGAGGTCGAAACTATGGCAAAAGCAAAAAAACTGCCGTCCGGTAACTGGTCATGTCAGGCTTATAGCCACACCGTCACTGTAAACGGCAAACAAAAACGGGTGTATGAGCGTTTTACCGCTCCCACCCGTAAAGAGGCTGAGTATCTGGCAGCAGAATTTCAGATGAACAAATCCCGCAGAAGCTCTACTGAAACCATGACTGTCGCTCAAGCCATTGAAAATTATATTGATAGCAAATCGAATATTCTTTCTCCCGCTACTATTCGCAGCTATCGTTCCTTACAAAGAAACCATTTTCAAAATATCGGTAAGATTCCTATGCAAAAACTTACCAGACAAATGGTCCAAAAAGAGTTTAACATGTATGCAGCTACTTTGTCACCAAAAACCTGCCGAAATCTGCATGGACTTCTTTCCGCAGCGTTGACGTTTTACATGCCAGACTTTACCTTACGGACATCTTTGCCGGAAAAAGAAAAAAAGGAAATGCAGATCCCAACAGAAATCCAATTGCAGTCCCTTTTGTCTTTTTCCAAAGATACCCCCTTGTATCTGGCAATTCTTCTTGCCTTTTCAATGGGTCTTCGCCGTGGTGAAATTTGTGGTCTTAAATGGCGTGACATTGATTTTTCAAAAAATAAAATTCACGTCAGAACATCCGTTGTTTTGAATGATGAGAAAAAGTGGGTAGAAAAATCTCCTAAATCATTTTCTGGCAACCGTATTCTTGATATGCCAGAATTTACAAGAAAAGAATTGGAGAAAATTTCTTCTGGCAAAAGAGCCGCTGAACCTGTTGTCAATCTTCTTCCTTCTCAGGTAACAAACAATTTTATTACACTGACAAAGCAGATTGGTATTTCTCATATTCGCTTTCATGATCTACGCCATTATTACGCTTCTATGCTACTTGCTAATAATGTTCCAGATAAATATGCAATGAAACGTATGGGGCACGCTACTAATGCCATGCTCAAAGGTGTATATCAGCACATTATTATTCAAAAAGAACAAGAAATTTCCAGCACAATCAACCACTATTTTTCCGAACATTTTCAGTGATGCAACACAAAATGCAACACGAAAAAAAAGAAACCTTGATTTCTCAAGGTTTCTTCAGTGCGGCTGGTGGGACTCGAACTCTCTAACATCATAATCATTCAAATCACAACAAAACCAGGAAAACTCAACTTTTCGTTGATATTCCGCCATTTGTAACATGTTTTACGGTCGCCATTTTTGAGATTTTCATATCATTTCTGAAACAAAACAATCACATATGCAACACGCCATGCAACACGCCATGCAACACGCCGCAAAAAATAGGTGTGTTTTTTTATTTATTTCTCTGCATAATCGCCATTGTCCGCAGCATATCATCACTCAGATGCAGTGCATTTTTGTCTGCATAACATCCATTATTGATCTGCTCCTGTACCATAGGCTTTGCCCATGTAGGCACTTCATTGATGTTTTCATAATACTTTGTCACTTCTTCCACCAGCCTTTCTTTGAAATCGTTCCACATCTGCACATTATCCACCATGGGTGCCGGGCATTTTTTCCCGGTCACATCAAAATGCCGAATCACCCGTTCCACAGGTACACCATATTTTTCCATGAGCATCCGTACCAAGTCTGCGGCGTTCTGCAGCGTTTTCTCCGTGAAATCATATCTTCCGTTTTTCACTTCGTCGCAAAGTTCCACGGAAATGGAATTGCTGTTGGTACACTTCCCATAGAACTTCCCGCCGCCTGTCTGCCCGCAGTTTGGATATTTTTTCCCGCCTACGCTCCATGCAACATAATTGTCAGGTACGCTCTGTGTAATACTGTCGCCGTCGACAAAATAATGGGCAGATGCGTTCACAATGTTGTTGTGGAAGTAATTTCCGTTCCCTTCGTCACTGTCCCCATCGTTTGCCGTGTAATGTACTACAATGTACTCGATCTTGCTTCTTTTTCCGCCATAATTTGCAGGGTTTGCCAGATTGACTTTAATCGGTACCATTGTCCTCCTCCTTTCCCTTCTGGTACTGGGTACCAAAATAGAAAGCGATCACAACACTGAAAATGGTCAGGAACTGTTCCCCACTGATATGCCCTGTAATAGACAGGTACGCAAATACCAATGTCAAAACCAGTGTCACAATGCTTTTCACTGTCAAAAGATTCTGAATATTCACTTCTTTCATTCCCATCCTCCTTTCACTTCTTTATTGCTCCTTCACATCCTGCGCCTATCAAAAACCCCAGGATAAATGCACATACAACTTCCAGCATCACACACCGCCTCCTTTGTTCTGCATCATGTTTTCATAGACAATTCCTCCTTGCGTGTTCTCTTTCACGGATTTCATGGTATACCCCGTCTTGCTAACGCCCCATGCCGCCCATGGCAGCGTCACCATAGCCGTCAGCCATGGAAAAGCCGCGTCAAATGATTTTAATACACAAAGATACGCTAGCCCCAATACACCCAATGTATTTACCCACAAAAGCGCCATTTCCATGTTCATGATTTTTTTTGAAAATTCTTTTTTCTTTTTCTTGATTACTTCGTATTCAGACAATGTTCTCCACCGCCTTTTGATGCAGGTACTCCTTCTGCTGATGTTTCACCGCTTCCGCATATTCCAGCGCCTTGTGCATATCCCCGTTGCATTTTGCGTCAGGAATCCGCTGCACTGCCCTTGCCGTTGCTTCTCCCAGTGCCATGGCTGCATTGTTGCTGCGGATAAGATATAACTCAAACTGTTCTCTCGCCTTTTCTTTTTGCTTGTGCTCCTGGTCCCGCGCTTTTCTTCTTTCTTCTTCCAACTTTTCCCGTTTCTGGATCTTATACATCGTGTACGCCGCCAGAAAGGAACAAATGGAAGAAAGCCCCATCATAATCAATTCCGCTTCCATACCCATCACCTCCCCTTCATCCTACCAAAAAAAGAGAGGGGGTTCCCCCTCCCTTCTTTATTCCTTTGGCGGTTTCAGTAGTGTTTCCAGTTTCCCGCCGTTTCTCTGGTATTCTGCCGCGGCTTTGTTCATTTCTTCTGTATTTCCTTCACCTTCCGCCTTCCAGTATGCGTCATAACACCGATTTCTCATACTGGCTCGAATACTCTTGTCCTCTTTCCCCGCAGCATTGAGCAATCCCCAAACTTCGTTATAGGTTCCTCTGCTTCCGTTCCAAAAGGCGTTAAACAGCAACTCATAGCTTACCATCTCATCCGCTTCATCTTCTTCCCAGAAGTCCTGCGTGATGGTTTCAAAAGTATCTTCATCATCCTCCCCGTATAATTTGTCATGCATGCTTTCAATGGCACTTGTCACATTTCTTGCGTAGTAGTTTTTATTTTTTAATTGTTCCACAATATCCACATATCTGTCTGCGTCTCCTTCATGGAAAGCTTCCGCCCCCTCTTTTGTCAAAGGATCGTTTTTCAGCAGTTCCTTTTCCCTGCTGTCTATGGCAGAATCCAACTTGTCATTGGGAAGTCCATTGTTCACCATATAGTTATACAGCTTTGTGGCTTCTCCAAGTTTTCCTGATAGCTTCGCCTCCATCATCGCGTCAATGACTGTTTTGAATTGGGAACTTTCTACTTCTTCCTCTTTTTCCCAGAAGTCCTGTGTGATTTTGTCAAATGTTTCAATATCCTCCTCTCCATATTTGTCTTCATACATGCTGCGAATGGTGCTTTCAATATTTTTCTGGCTGTATTTCTTCCGCAGTTCATCCAGTTTTTGTGTATATGTGTCATAATCCTTTTTGGCGTATGCTTCCACCGCCTCCATCGCCGCACTGTCTTTTTTGATTTTTTCCTTTTCCTTGCTTCCCAGTTGGCTTTCCATTTTCTCATTGGAAATCCCGGCATTTACCATCTCGTTATAAATTCTGGTTGCCAGTTTATCATTTCCGCTCAGTTTGGCATCAATCATCATTTTTACATACATGGAAACATTCTTTTCACTGCCCAAGGCGTATGTTAGCTTTTTGTTCCCGTACTGTGTTTCCAGCCCCATAGCCTGATTGATCACAGTATTTTTGATTGCTTCCATATCACGTTTCGCACTGGCAATGGGTAGCCCTGTTGCCTTGGAAAGACTGGCTGCTGTATTGGCAAGGACTGCTGTGAACGTATATGGGCTTTCTCCTTTTATGTATTGCATCAGCACATTTCCGCTTTTGATGATGTCACTTACCCATCCAATATCTGTTCGCTGGACTGTGTACCCCTGCAGCAGAGAAACTACATCTTTCAAGTATGGAATGTAGGTGAATGGATTTGTATTCTGTCCCACATTGGAAGATAAAAACGCCATAACCTTCTCGCCGCCGCTTTCTGCCTTTTCATAATCTCCCCGAAAAGCTTCAAGCCATTTTTCCGCCCATGTTTCATCGTCGTCATCATCCCGCAGCGCATCCACCACCGCCGCAGCCGCCGCAACAGCTACCGCGTTGAACGTCAGCGTCACAAATGACCGCACCACCTTGTTTCTGTTCTCTTTGGTGTTGTCCTTCATCAGTGCCACAATGCTATTTCTCATCATGTTATAAGTCTTAATAGGTTCCCCCATGAAAGATGTCGTCATTTGTTTGTATATTGTCTTTTCCCGCATGATCTGACTTCTATGCAGCATACTGTCTACCACCTGCGTACGGTTGATAATTTCGGAAAACCTCTCTCCTACTTTCCTGTCAAATCGTTCTCCTTTCAAGTCCGGGTATTTATCACGTGTTTCCATTTCTACCGCTTTCCAGATTCTACCCCATGTGAATTTATCACCCCATGAAGCCATTACCATGCTGTAATCAGAAAGTTTTCCAAGGATACTCTGCCCACGTATCCTTTCTTCAAGCCCTCTGGCAATGTTCATGTCATAATGTCCCCATTCCTTCCACTGGGCTATGGGTGCGTATTCGTATATCTTTTCAAAGTCATTTTTTCCTTTTGCAAATGCCATCATGAGATACTTGGGAGAGATCATGTCTGCCGCCCGGACAATGCTCACCGGCTGCTGAATCGCTACTCGCAGGTTTGCCCCTACACTTGCCCGTTTCATGTTGGAAACCAGTGTTTTTGTAATTGGCGCCTTTTCCCCTGTGTTCACACTCTGTATGTCTTCCAGAAACTTTCTGATGTAAGAAATCGCTCCTTTCCCCATGGTTCTTGAGATTTCCTTTTTCACACTTTCTACTTCCTGTACGCCTGCTTCCCGGCTGTATTTTTTGTACCCCATGAATTTGTTCCAGTCTGAAATCACAGGCACAAAAGCGTTATAACTGCTCATCTGGTCGATGTGCCTTGCAAACACTGTGAAAAAGTCCTCGATGACGATGGGGTTTTTCGCTTGGTCGCTGGTTGGTCTCGCAGCAGCGATGTTGACAAGTGCCTTCTGTTTCTGATTTGGATCGCCAAATACATTGTTGATGTAGTCTTCGTCGCTGCTGATAGGGAAATATCGCTGGTCATTGAATTTTTTATACCCAAACATTTCCATGCTCGTTTCATTCCCCCAACCGCCGACCACGTTGGAAAGGAAGTCCTGGGCTTTTTCCACCACTTCTTTTTGCTTGTCCGTCAGTGTTTCGAAGATATCCTCCATCTCTTTTCTCGAAGGCTGATAAGGATTGAAGTTCTTCAGTCTGGTGTCCGCCTCATCTCTTGTCATGCGTTTTAATTTGTTGAACGCTGTTTTGAATCCACCCTCCAGCAAATGCAAAATCCCCTGATTTCTTCTGTATGTGGCGTATAGGCTCATCACTTCCGCAGGCGTCATATAAAGATCTCTGCCGCCGATTTTGTATAATGTCGGTGCTGCCGTACTCCATGCAGCCGCTTCCTTTTTGGAAACGATACCGGAAATGAATTTCTCCGCTTCCGCTTCGTGCCGGATTTTCCGTTCAAATCCTTCTTCTGTCGCTTTGAATAACGTGTTTCTCACAGAATCCCCCATGCCAGAGAAAAAACTGTATGGATCTACCAAATCCATATTGAAGAAATCTAAAACCTGTCTGGTCCGTCCTTCCTGTATAGTGTTTTTCATTTTCTGACTTTCTACTAAGAATTCTTCTGCAACATCACCTACTCTCTCTTTCCGCTTCAAAGAAATAATTTTATTTGCGTTTGTGATTCGCTTGTGGATGCTCCGCAGGATATCCGCCAGTTCTTTCATTTCATCGGCTGGAAGGTTTTCCAAATCAAATCCATTCGGATATTTTCTAATGAACTCATTCATGCTATCAATGGTCTGTTCATCATGCTCCACAAAAAAATCTGCTTCTTCTTTTCCATCCTTTGGTCTGAACCGTTCCAGATCTTTGATTGCCTGAAACAGATCGTTTTGCATGATCATGATTTCTCCATCACTTGTCCCGATTTTTGTCAGAAGTTCCTTCAATCCCTTTGTCATTTCCTCCGGCACATGATAGGTGTCTGTTGGCTTCGTGATCCATTTCAGCATTTTGTTTGTTTCCTGCTCCACGACCCGGCGATACTTTGCGTATTTCCTTCTTTCGCTCTGCTTCTTCTGCCGATCCTGCAACTGAAATTTTGCTTCTAACAATCTGTCGTATTTTCTAATAGCTCTTTCTCTCTGTTTTTCTTTGCTTTCTTTTAACCTTTGTACTTGTTTTTTGTAACGATTGATTTCTTTATTGTTTT
>OGDQ01000297.1_pt1 | contig 42190 bp, 33 predicted proteins | sample 1570451 | NCBI WGS metagenome assembly OGDQ01 (sample SAMEA2582171, study PRJEB24529) | metagenome | biome: Human gut stool | place: China | collected 2011 | reverse complement strand
GGAGATTGAGCGGAAGGCTGTGTTGTTGCCGGCGCAGACAAATTTAGTGGCTTATAATTGACAATGTACCCTGATTTGGGGCGGGAAATGATGAATCCTTCCTTTTCCAATTCATAATATACCTGAATGGCTGTGTTTAAACTTACACCATATTCATTGCTGATAGTACGTAAAGAAGGTAATTTCTCGCCTGCTTTCCATATACCTGTTTTTATTTGCCAGGCGATAGTGCCGGCTATCTTTTGATATAGGATTTCTCTTTTCATGTTTATTCTGTACTTGGCAAAGATACAAAAATGATGTCTGTATCTGTTGTTGTTTGATTGCAAATAATTCATTCGGTCATTTTTTAATAATTGCTTGCCTATCCGGATTTACATCATTTGCTACTATTACTTCGTTCCACTATAGTGTTCCGCAAGAATAACTATAGTCTCCCTTACGGAACACTATAGTGGAACGCAAAGGAAACAGTAGTGGAACGAAATAAAAGTAGGTATCGAAGTTAATCATATCAGGTAAAGAAACAAATAAAAACAGCATGTTGACGGAGAATCTTTGGCGATGCTTTACAAGCAATACATTTGATTTTTTTCTGTACCGTTTGGCTTATTTCCGTTTTGAATCAAATAATAATAATTGGAGCTTAGGAAGAATCTACATGATGAAATAAACATTCATAATAGTGGCATTTCTATTCTCGTCACCTGTTCTTCTTCGGGTACGTTGGGATTGCTGTAATAATATTCTATGGATGTTCCCGAAGGTTTGTAACCGTTGTTTTTTATCCATTCCATCATTTCATTGTACAGAACAGCCAGTTCACTGTAAGTTCCTCTATGCAGACAGGAAACTATTTTTCTTTCCGGTATCGTTATAGATCGTATATCCCCTTCACCCTGTAACTCTCTGGATGATTTTAGACCAATAATCATTTTTATATTGTGTTCAGTCAGGCTCTCAAAGTCGGGATACTCGACATAAGGAATATCAGTAGTGATTTCGCCTTGTGCCTTAAATAAAGAGTCTATTTTTACGAAGTTCTTCCCGATAGCCTCCGGCATTCCGTTCATATCCGTGTGTACTTCAACAGCCAAAGCGGATTGCTCCGGTTGTTTCAATAGCATGATTTCTGAAACCTTTCCCATAATGCATTGTTTTAGAGTGTTGATAATTTCTTATTTCTTTGTGACCGGAATATAAATGTCGGTCATTAATTCTGTTCTAAGAGTAGAGGTGGGACGGTTCATATACATCTCAAAACTGAAGGTACTTTGAGGGCGATATTTACTTTCCGGAAACCACTCTTCATAAATAGTCCGGTAGAACTTATGTAACAAAGAGTAGTCTCCGATATGCCTGAATACAGCATAACGTCCACCGGGAACTTCCATCACTCCCGGTTGCGAATCATTTTCAGTGGCATGAATTGTCACCCCGAGATAGAAGCGGCATTTATTCATGGGAGTTATGGACGGGTCATCCATACTAAGGCTGACAAACTTATAATTCAACTTTTCTTCATTATACTGCTTGGCGTAATTGGTCAGTCTGTTCCATATTAATTTGTATCGGAGCTCATCTTTGTATTTTTCACCAACCTCGATACAAAATACTTTCATTGGCAGAATCGACCGGATTTCAGGAGTGATAACCGCATGTTGCTCATCATACATCGGCTTGTACTTCTCTCTATATTGAGAGGTCGATACGCCAAAATGTTTTTTGAAGGCTTTGGCTAGACTAAATTTGGTCTGATAGTTTGTCTGTTCCGAAATCTGATTTAATGTAAACTCGGTGGATACTAACAAATGTGCTATATGTTCGAGACGTAAACGCTGTATATAGCTTCCGATATTTTCTCCGGCAACAGTTTGAAACACTCTTCTGAAGTGATATTTGGAAAGTCCGCTTATCGTGCTAAGCATGTCTGTATCCAAAGTGTCGAATAAATGATTATTGATATAAACGATTATATCCTGAATCTTCTGATGATGGATATTACAGGTTTCCAACTTTTGTTTCCACCGTTTCAGATTGGGTAACCGTTCGTTTAGTATGTGCCTAAGTTCCTCCGGCGAATAAACAGTATCTGCATATTCATTGTACTTGTCGGTGTATTTTATCCAGATATTAATCATTTCCGACATCGGAATGTCGACGATATATTTTCCGTCTTTCAGGCAGTAATAGCAATATTCGTCACTTCACGAACCGTCAGAGTTAGTACCCAGATATTTCTCTACATCAAAGCGGAGAGGCATCCCGCAACTTTGACAATACCTCTTATTTATTTCTGATTCAATCATCGATTGGGTTTTCGTTTGATAGATAGGAGCCGCTCTATATCATTAAATAAAGAAGTATCTTTTAATTCGAACATAAGCCACTTCCCATCATGGAAAGTGGTCGTCTCATCATATATATTTTGAGCCGCATTGGAGAACATTTCTCGCATGGATTCGAATTTAGTGCGTTCATCTTTACCTAAAATAACCATGAACCCAATCGTTTGTTCTTTGGCGTATAGGGCACATAGAGTTTTTCCGCCTCTGCGATATTTGTATTCGTAGGTCCATTTTTTCCCTCCATGATTCCACATTTGTTCCATATTGTATTTCTGTTCGATAAGTTGGTGAAGTGAAGTCCATAGATCATAAAGTTTCTTACCTGTCAAGGCTTCCAGTGTTTCGGGAGTTGGAATTTGAAAAGTTTCTTTCATGGCATTCTGTATTTACTTTTGATTATCTACATCACAAAGGTAGACTGAATTTCTAATAGATCGTTGTCCAATATAGGCATTTTAGACAGTGCAACTGAACAAACTGTCCTGAAATTAATTTATTTTGTAGAAACGGGATATTGGTGTATAACCTTTATCTTTGCATTAATTTAAAATAAAGCAAAATTTAAAGAAAATGAAAACAATGCTATTAGCGGTAGGTACTCTGTGCCTCATGGCAGGTTGCTCGTCGAAAGTGAGTAGTTCTAAAGGAATTGTAAGTGATGCAACCATGAATACGGTAACGATTGTCACCGATAAGAATGATACCCTTTCATTCAGTACGATGGATGCAAATAAAGAAGAAGTCAACGGTTTACTTCTGAATGATACGCTGGAAGTGTTTTATACAGGAAAATATACACCGGGGATGCCGGCTACCAAATTAGTTCAGTATCCGCAATCTCCGCTTGTAGGAGGTGACCGGGATGAACATGGCTGTATCGGTTCTGCCGGATACGTATGGTGTGAAGTGCAAAAAGACTGTATCCGCTTGTTTGAGAAAGGAATCCGCACGGAATCGGTGGACGATAGCAATGCTTCTGCCTTTATTGTGTTTAGTCCTGACTCTACGCAACTGGAACTTTTCTTTTCCAATAATCAGCCCAATGAAATATTGGAGAGACGTAGCCTGCCTTCGGGAGGTTATGCGTGGAACGTGGAGGACGATGATACGAAAAATGTACGACTGATAGATGGCTTGTGGACAATAAGCCAAAGAGATAAATTAATTTATACCCAGAAGGCCGGAAGTTGATTTTAAAAGCTCCGGCTTTCTGTAGGCTTGTTTATAGCACCATATTCCTGACCGTCAATGTAGTATAGACATTTTCTGCGTATTGTCTTCCTATGGGAATTACAATCCGGCATCCGGTCAGGTTTATTTCCCGTTTAGAAAATCGTTCCACCTTATTAACCGGAATGATATACGAGCGGTGCGTACGTAGAAAAGCCTTTTCGGGTAACATCTCCTGAATACTTTTCAGACTTGTGCGCGATAATATATAGTTGCCGTTTATACGGAATATTTTCGTATAATTCTCCATTGCTTCGATATAAAGAATATCGGAGATAGGAATAGATATATTATTGTATTCTTGTTTGATTATGATGTTTTCCGGTAGTTTGTTCTGGCGTGCTTCAATAAAGACAATCGCTTTCTCCACTGCCTTTTCAAATCGTTCATAAGCGAAGGGCTTGTGCAGAAAATCCACGGCATCGAGGTCGAAGCCGTCCAGTGCATACTGTGCATGGGCTGTCGTAAAGATGAGACAACTCTCGGGAGGAAGTGCATGGGCAATATCCAATCCGCTGATGCTGTTCATTTCAATATCCAGAAAGACCAGATCAGGTTTGCACCGGGCTATTTCCTTCAGCCCGGTCAGCGGTTCGCTGAAAGTAGTAAGTTCCAGTCCGCCTTTTCGTTCGCAAAACTGGCTGATGATGAGCAATGCAATCGGTTCGTCGTCAATAGCGATACAAGTTAGCTTTTTCATCGTAGTTGAATGTTGAGATAGGTTTTGAAGCATCCGTTTTCTTCTTTTGTTAGTAATACAAAGCGGTTGGGATAAAGAAGTTCCAGCCGTTTACGGCAATTGTCTATTCCGATGGCATGAGGATTTTGATGGTTCTCCTTCATAATCATATTCTCGGTTTCGAAGATAAGCTGCCCTTCCTTTACGATGATACGAATAAAAATAGTACAGTCCGTGTCGGACGAAACACCGTATTTGAAACTGTTCTCGACAAAAGTAATGAGAATCATCGGAGGAATCTGTATCTGTTCGTCATCCATCTCGGTTTCAAATACCACTTTCGTATGCTTGTTTAAACGCAAAGATTGCAAATCAACATATTGGCGTATATATTCTACTTCATTGCTGATGGAAATCAGATCAGAAGTAGTCTGGGCATACATATATTTCAGGATATTGGAAAACTTGATAAAGGCGGATTCTGTTTTGTCCGACTTCGTAAGTACCAGTCCGTAGAGGGCGTTCAATGTATTGAAAAGGAAGTGCGGATTGATTTGCGCCTTGTAGAGAGCCAGTTCCGCCTTGTTCTTTTCCGCTTCAATCTCCTGTTTGGAAAGAATTTGCCGGAAAAGTTCAAAGATCAGTTCTATGGAAAGACTGAACCCCGTCACTACCAGGAAAAAGAACCACACAGTTTGCGCCCGCATGTGCTGCCGGGCTTTATGCATCATCGGGTCTATATGGTTGGGTTCCGGTGGATATGGAAAGTGGGTTAGCAACCATGTGATAAAGATAAGCGATAACATGAGCAATAAGATATGTCCGAACTTCCGTTGCATGAAAAGCATCGGTAGTTTCACTTTACGGTAGATGAAGTACAGACCGTAGAGATAGGCAATCAGGGTCAGCATAAATACTGTGTGGTGTACAATCCATTTGTCTACCGGCACTAACATGATGATGGGCGGCATGATTACCAGACAGAAAAGCAAGTCGATGTAAACAGGTATATTAGTACGTTTCATATTCTTCTCATTGCTCGTTTAACTCCCGGAAGTATATTTTCTCACTTCTTTGCAAAGATAAAAGATTGTTCTGAAACCCCAAGCATTCCCTTTTGTCGTTCGTCATCATATTCTTGCCGTTCGTCACTACATTCTTATTTTATTGTTTGATAATTCTTAGATTTGGTCAGTCGCGCTTTTATGGAATAATGGGTTATAAATCATTAACAATCATTTAAATATAGCTACAATGAAACAACTAATCATTTTTGCCTTGGTTTGTTTGCCTCTGCTATGTGCTTGTGGAGGTTCGCAACAGAAAGAGGCAGATGCCACGTACAAAACACTTACCGTAACACAAAGTGACCAGATTTTGAAATCCGATTATACAGCTACGCTACGAGGGCGGCAGTATGTTGAAATTCGTCCGCAGGTGAGTGGTATAATTACCCGGATATGTATCAATGAAGGAGATCCCGTTCATAAAGGGCAGACACTTTTCATTATCGACCAGGTTCCTTATAAAGCAGCGTTGGAAACAGCAGTGGCTAATGTAAAAAGCGCGGAAGCCAAGCTTGCCACTGCTAAATTGACAGCGGATAGCAAAGCTGAACTTTACAAAGAACAGATTGTGTCCGAATTCGATCTGCAAACAGCCCGCAATGAACAAGCGGCGGCAGAAGCAGCATTGGCACAGGCTAAAGCACAGGAAGTGAATGCGCGCAATGACCTTTCTTATACTGAAGTAAAAAGCCCGGTGAACGGAGTAGCCAGCATGATTCCTTATCGTGTAGGGGCGTTGGTGAACAGCAGTATCACCGAGCCGTTAGTCACTGTTTCGGACGACAGCGAAGTATATGCCTATTTCTCCATGACGGAGAATCAAATACTCGACTTTGTGCAACAGTATGGTTCACTTAAAAAAGCGATAGAAAACATGGACGAAGTGGAACTGACTATGAGCAATGGAAAAACTTATTCCCATGTCGGAAAGGTAGATGCTATCAGCGGTACGGTGGATGAAGGAACCGGGGCTGTTGGGCTGCGGGCTGTTTTTGTCAACCCCGACCAGTTCCTGCGTAACGGTGGAAGTGGTAAAGTCGTTGTTCCTACCATAAAGAAAGGATGTATCATCATTCCGCAGGCAGCTACTTACGAATTGCAGAATCGTATATTTGTATATAAAGTAGTCGACGGCAAAGCGAAATCAACCCCGGTAGAAGTGTTCCGGTTGAATAACGGTACTGAATACATCGTCGAAACAGGGCTTGCACCGGGTGATGTTATTATAGCCGAGGGTGCCGGACTGGTGCGTGAGGGAACAGTAATCAAGAGTGATCCGACTAAAGAATAAGATGCCGTTATGAAAATCAGAACATTTATAGACCGGCCTATTCTCGCAGGAGTAATTTCAGTTGTTTTTCTTATCATCGGATTGATAGGACTTTCGCAGCTTCCCGTTGAACAGTTTCCTGAAATTGCACCTCCTACCGTCAGCGTTTCCGCTACCTATACCGGTGCTAATGCGGAAACAGTACAGAAGAGTGTAGTCGTGCCATTGGAAGAAGCGCTCAATGGAGTAGAGAATATGATGTACATGACCTCTTCCTCTACCAATAACGGTTCAGCGAGAATAACCATTTACTTCCGTCAGGGGACTGACCCCGATATGGCGACAGTTAACGTGCAGAACCGTATTGCTACGGCACAAGGATTATTACCGGCAGAAGTCACCCGCAGCGGTATCACTGTCCGTAAGCGCCAGACAAGTAATATCAAAGCATTGGCATTGTATAGTCCCGACAACACGTTCGATGAAAGTTTTCTGAATAACTATCTGAAGATCAATATCGAGCCCCGTCTTTCACGTATTGCCGGGGTAGGTGAGGTGAATGTGATGGGAGCGGACTATTCGTTACGTATCTGGCTCGATCCGGCTAAGATGGCCAAATATGGACTGGTTCCGTCCGACATCACGACGGTACTTGACGAACAGAATCTGGAAGCTCCTACAGGAACGCTTGGTGCTGAATCGAAGAATACTTTTCAGTATGTATTGAAATATCGTGGACGTTATGAAGAAGAAAAAGATTATGGAAATCTGGTAATCCGTTCGCAGGCAGGAGGTGAGGTGCTGCGGCTGAAAGATGTAGCACGTATCGAATTGGGTGCCAGCTCTTATACGTACATCGGTGAAGTGAACGGGCATCCCGGTTCCAACTGTATGATTGCGCAGACTTCCGGTTCGAACGCCAATGAGATTATTAAGGAAATAGATAAGGTGACAGCGGAAATTGCTCAAGGATTACCTAAAGGAATGGAGCTGGTAGACCTGATGAGTTCGAAAGAGTTTTTGGATGCATCCATTAAGAATGTGATAAAAACCTTGATTGAAGCCATTCTGTTAGTGGTACTTGTGGTTTACGTTTTCCTGCAAAGTTTGCGGTCTACATTTATTCCGGCCATTTCTATCATCGTTTCCCTTGTGGGTACTTTTGCTTTTCTCTATGCCGCAGGTTTCAGTCTGAATATGTTGACGTTGTTTGCACTGGTGTTAGTTATCGGAACGGTGGTGGATGATGCTATTGTTGTGGTGGAGGCGGTGCAGGCAAAGTTCGACGAGGGATATAAATCGGCTTACCGGGCCACCATTGATGCCATGGGTGGTATCACCTCGGCACTGGTAACTACCACCTTTGTCTTCATGGCGGTATTTATTCCCGTATGTTTTATGGGAGGAACTACCGGAACGTTCTATACCCAGTTCGGACTGACCATGGCTGTTGCCGTAGCAATATCTCTGATTAACGCGTTAACTTTAAGTCCCGCTCTCTGCGCACTGATAATGACACCGCACATGGAGGCTGCGAAAGGGGAGAAATTGAGTTTCTCATCCCGTTTCCATATGGCATTTGATAGTGCTTTTCATCGGTTAGTACTGAAATATAAGAGTGGCGTATTTTTCATGTTGAAACGTAAATGGCTGGCGGGAGCATTGCTGTTAGTCGCTTGTGCGGGATTGTTCCTTCTGATGAAAACCACCAAGACCGGGTTGGTTCCTCAAGAGGATATGGGAACTATCTTTGTAGACGTGCGTACTTCACCCGGAAATAGTCTGGAAGAAACCAAGATTGTAATGGATGAAATAGATAAGCGTATCCATGACATACCGCAAATCAGAATGTTCTCTAAAGTGACGGGTAACGGTATGATAAGCGGTCAGGGAGCATCAAACGGTATGTTTATCGTCCGTCTGAAACCGTGGGATGAACGTACGGAAAAGGAAGACGGTATCAATGCTGTTATTAACGAGATTTACCGGCGTACGGATGACATTTCTTCTGCACAGATTATGGCCTTTGCACAACCGATGATTCCCGGGTATGGAGTAAGTAGTGGTTTTGAGATTTATATTCAGGACCAGAAAGGCGGTTCGGTAGAAGATTTGCTGAAATACACCCGTCAGATGATTGACGCGTTGAATGCCCGGCCTGAAATCGGACGTGCCTCGACTTCGTTCGATACGAAATACCCTCAATACCTGGTAGAAGTGGATGCCGCCCTTTGCAAGCGGAATGGAGTGTCGCCTTCGGATGTATTGAGCACTTTGTCCGGCTATATCGGTGGTAACTATGCATCCAATATGAACCGTTTCTCTAAACTTTACCGTGTAATGGTACAGGCTTCACCGGAATTCCGTCTGGACACTGAAGCATTGAATAATATGTTTGTCCGCAATTCCGACGGAGAGATGTCCCCTGTCAGTCAGTATCTCACTTTGACACGAGTCTATGGTGCAGAGTCGCTGACGCGTTTCAATTTGTTCTCTGCCATCTCCGTCAATGGTGCTCCGGCAGACGGTTACAGTTCCGGACAAGCTATTCAGGTGGTACGTGAAGTTGCGGAACAGGTATTACCGGCAGGTTATGGCTTTGAGTTCGGAGGTATGTCACGTGAAGAATCCTCTACAGGGAATACCACAACACTGGTATTTATCATCTGTGTAGTCTTTATCTATCTTATTCTTTGTGCGCTCTACGAAAGCTTGTTCATTCCGATTGCAGTGATTCTTTCCGTACCATTCGGACTTGCCGGAAGTTTCCTTTTTGCCAAGATGTTCGGCCTGGAGAATAATATCTATTTACAGACAGGTTTGATTATGCTGATTGGCTTGTTGTCGAAGACAGCTATTCTGCTTACGGAATATGCTTCCGAACGTCGTCGTCAGGGAATGACGATCACACAGGCGGCTGTTTCGGCTGCGCAAGTCCGTCTGCGTCCAATCCTGATGACATCTCTTACGATGATATTCGGTATGTTACCGATGATGTTTGCATCGGGAGTAGGAGCGAACGGTAATATTTCCATCGGTGTAGGAACCGTAGGTGGAATGTTGATCGGTACGGTTGCCCTGTTGTTTATCGTACCTGTATTGTTTATCGTGTTCCAGTATCTTCAGGAAAAACTGATGCCGGCACGTAAACCGGCAGAGTTGGAGAATCTTTAATTGTTGAAGTGTATGAAAAAGATAATAATATGTTTATTCCTGTCGGCCGGATTGAGCGGTTGTCATGTGTACCGGACTTATGAACGTCCGGACATGACGGTTACCGACAGTCTTTACCGGCAGCCGGTTGTTGCAGAGGATACCGCTTCCATTGCTTCCCTTTCATGGAAGGAACTATTTACCGACCCGCAACTGCAACAACTGATTGAAACGGGTATCGCGAATAATACCGATTTGAATATTGCCCGTTTGAAAGTGAAAGAAGCAGAAGCATTACTGCTTTCTTCCAAGTTGGCTTATCTGCCTTCTGTATCGCTCACTCCGCAAGGAACATTGAGCAGCGTGGATGGTTCGAAAACTTCCAAGACCTATGATCTGGCAGCATCGGCAGACTGGGAACTGGATATTTTCGGAAAGTTGACCAATGCCAAACGAGGAGCCAAAGCCGCCCTCGAACAGAGTGAAGCCTATAGGCAAGCGGTACAGACGCAACTGGTAGCAACGATTGCCAATAGTTACTACACCTTATTGATGCTTGATAAGCAACTGGATATCACCCGTCGCACGGCTGAAACATGGGATGAGAACCTGCGTGCAATGAAAGCATTGAAAAGAGCCGGGCAAACTACGGAAATGGCTGTTGCCCAAACAGAAGCGAGCAAGCTATCGGTAGATGCTTCCGTGCTTTCTATTGAACAGCAAATCAGTGAAATGGAGAATTCTCTTTCCGCCCTGTTGGGTATGGTTCCGCAGCTGATAACACGTTCTACGCTTGACAACCAGCGTTTCCCGGAATCCCTTTCAACCGGAGTGCCGTTGCAACTGTTGCACCGTCGTCCGGATATTCGTCAAAAGGAAGCTGAACTGGCTGGGGCTTTTTATGCAACGAATCAGGCACGTTCTGCTTTTTATCCCTCTATCACCTTGAGTGGTTCCGCAGGATGGACAAACTCGGCAGGTGGCGCTATAACCAATCCCGGGCAGTGGCTGCTTTCCGCTGTCGGCTCATTGGTTCAGCCACTTTTCAATCGCGGACAGAATATTGCTAATTTGAAAATAGCGAAAGCACAACAGGAAGAGGCGTTACTCACCTTCCGCCAAAGTTTGCTTGATGCAGGAACGGAAGTAAACGATGCGTTGGTGCAATGGCAGAAGGCTCAAGGCCGTTTGGCACTCTCCAAACAGCAGGTCACTTCGCTTCAGTCCGCAGTGCGTAGTTCCGAACTGTTGATGCGGCACAGTTCGCAAAACTATCTGGAAGTACTTACTGCCCGTCAGACTCTTTTGCAGGCAGAATTATCCGTCGCTTCCAATCGTTTTGATGAAATACAGGGAGTTATTAATCTTTATCATGCATTGGGAGGAGGATACTGATTGTGTATAGTTATAGTGCCTGAATAGAGACATGCTGACGGTATTGGGCGCTGCCGATACTGCTTCATATTTGAATGTATAGGGCGATGTAAGGGACATTTCTATCGTTCCACTTCTGTGGAATGATAGAAATATCGGTAGAAAGAGACAATAATGGAACCTTGATGTGTTAGCAGCATAATTTCTTTTGTTCGCAGATAATAGCTGTATTAAAATAAGCAGTAAACAACTTGGTAGCAAGGGTCTTGAATGTATATACTTCCATTATAATCTTTGTATTTAGCATCTTTGTATATATCAACCAGTTTATTACTGTAATCAAGAATGATATATTTGTGCTTGCTTGATACATTTATCGCTAGGGCAGGAGTACCTAAATAGTGTCCTTTTGCCATTTTTGTACTTTCTTGTTTGTAAATTTAATCATTCAGTCTTTTATTTGCGTTTTCTAAGAAATGGTAGATGCCATATTACTGTTTCGGTGTATGCGTTATTTGATTAATAGTACATACCCAATTGTTTCTGCATATACTTGCGGTATCTTGTTCCAAAGGTTTTCACAAAGTATCAAACGTTTCAGTACATCAGGTTGCTTTGCGAAACGAATATAAGTTGTCATATCGGTATATTTAAGAATTAATCAATTCGTGAATCTTACGAATGTGTATTTCCTTTGTATCCTCATTCAACAATGATATAGGCACTTTGGCGTACTTTATCCAGCTCGGTTACCGAAGGGTTATCATACGTGGTAGTTGTCGGTCTTGTTACATTCGGAATATACAGACCACGGGACGATTATCGTCAATAAGTCGATACTGGCAGACGATATTATAATAACTTTGTACAGTTCTTAAACAGCTCTGGGAGTTGTTCTCCTTTTATTAGAGAAACTTAGTTTTCACTATGAAATGTCTTTGGTGAGAGATATTTATGCGAATCAGTATTTGCTCCCTGATTTATAGTTTAAAAATTAGATAAATGAATGCGATGGCAATTTTTCCTATCGTATGAACAAGAAGTCCAGATGTCTATCTGCCCTTCATCACTCTTTGAATATTTGTTTTTTTCATTCAACCCATTGAAAAATGATTCAATAGGTTGAATGATTTTTGAGACTGCCGTTGACGACAAGTCTCTTCCTGCTTTCTTCCTCTTGGTTATCTCAGGCGATTCTCCTTTGATAGCTTTGCAGGAGTGAGCAATGATAGCTTTTTGCTTTCTTCTGTCTCTTTATAAAAGGGTATATCCGAATATATTTTATCGGTATACTTCTCTATTGTTCCGACTTTCTACACATTCTCTTTTGAATACTGTGGAATCATTTTCATTTGCAGCGGAAAGTATTAGCATTTCAGAAAAAGACATTGTCCCTTTTCTACGGAAAGCTACCGCATGGAATTTAATTCCGAGTAATACATGTTCTTTGTCGAACAATATCTTTTGGAAGTAATCTCTGCTGTCACCTTTCCTGCTTTATTCTTTCCCGCACAAGTAATGATAAGCATTGAGTCAATTAATGATTTCATACAGTCACAATCTTGAGGTTTGAATGAATTAACTGCCTGACAAGTTCGCTGATTGCCTCCAGCATCAAATTCAATCTATAATTGAATGTTTGATAAGAAGGTAACGTAGGGAACCATGAAAGCAGGTATTCCTTGGTAAAAGTATGTATGTCTTTGATCTTAAAGTATTGCTGATAAGCGCCACAAAAGAGATATACAGTAAAACAGCTTCTGGTCAGTAAAGGCAGGATTACAGTTATTACTGAACCGTTGGCAGTAGAACTTGAGTGAAAACTCATAAATATTGCAGATATACATATATATTTATAAGTTTTAATTCTTTCTCCTTAGGAATTATAATTAGAAGAATGCGTGGCTTTATTCTTTTAATATTCAGATTTTTAATGAAATAAGAAAGATTCTAAATAAGGCGATTAACTGAATAATAACATTTTAACAAACGAAAGGTAGAAGGTACTCAATTACTGAGTCGCATTATTGCTAATTTTATATCTATAAGAAGTAACAATGACTTATTTTGTGTCGGCAATATTGAAGGAGATGGATTTTGTGACACAAAAACGATTGATGTTTTTGATTATTAAAATTTAATTCTTTACTTTGCATGCATCACATCTTTGGGCTTACTTATCTTTATTATAAGAAATCATATCTTATTTGTTATGGAAATATTGGAAGAACAGAAAATGCTAAGAGAAATTGCTATAGGAAATATAGATGCTTTTGAACGTTTGTTTTTTCAGTATCATCCCCGGTTAGTTAATTTTCTTGTTGGATTGACTCATGATAGAGAAATAAGCCGTGACATGACACAGGATTTATTTCTTTCATTATGGGAAAATCGACAAAAATTAATAGAAGTTCGTTCATTTTCTTCTTACCTTTTTCAGATGGCTCGTTTCACTGTATGTGATTATTTTGATCGTTTGACAGTATCGGAAAAATATGCGAATGCGTATCTGATGCAAACTTCCCTATACGAATCTGAAGAAGAAGTTTTGTTTGTGCATGAGTTACAAGCTATTATTAATCAGACGGTTGACCAAATGTCTCCGCAGCAAAGAAAAATTTATCGCATGAGTCGTGAAGATGGACTATCTAATGATGAAATAGCCACTCGTTTAGGGATAAGTAAGCGGACTGTAGAAAATCACCTGACGGCTGCCCTTGCGATTTTGCGCAAAGTCCTTTATTTGATATTCGTTGTAACTTATGGAAATACTATAAATTAATGTTTAACGATTCCATTAAGGAAGACTATTAATAGATTTATAACCTGTGTGTTGGGGTGATAAGATGCACTTTTTTCGATTTTAAAGAAAAAAGTGCATTTTTGATTGTGTGTATATGAACAATAAACCTACTTATATTTAAAACGATAAAGATTATGGAAGAGGACAACAAAATAAAAAAGATCATACGTTTATATTTTGGGAAACATTTTTCTCTGAATAGCCGAATCTTATTTGGTCGTTGGTTGCGAGCTGAAAATGGTGAAGCTGAAAAAAACAGTATGTTGCAAAAGCTTTGGGAAGAATCATCAGCTGAGGTAACTGTTTCTACCTATGAAGATTGGAATACGCTACAAAAACGTCTCAGGACGAAACTTTCTGATACGAGTCGTTTTTCTTTCCGCTATCAATGGATAAAATATGCTGCTATTTTTGTATTGATGTTTTTGACGGCTACTGTGAGCTATTGGGTAGCAGATTATACTAAACCTGTTTTTCAAGTTGAAATGGTAGAGTTGTTTGTCCCTTATGGAGAAAGTCGTCAGGTTGTGTTGCCTGATAGTTCGAGAGTATGGGTAGATGCAGGTTCTTTGATCGTTTATCCAAAAGATTTCTCTGATGTAGGAACGCGTACTGTATATCTGACTGGATCTGCTTCCTTTAATGTACAGAAGAATCCTGATAAGCCTTTTATTGTCAAGACGACCTATATGGAAGTAGAAGCGTTGGGTACTGTTTTTACTGTTGAATCTTATCCGGCTGATTCTTGCACAACTGCGACGTTGGAAAAAGGAAGCATTAAGGTAGGGATAGATGATGGGAATACCATTGATTCTTCTATCTTGAGTCCTAATCAACAATTGGTATATTCACATACGACCCGTTCTATGGAAATCCGTACTGTTGATATTGCTTTGTACAAAAAGGCAAGGGAAGGATATTTAATTTTTGAAAATAGTTCATTCCCTCATTTGATGACATCTTTGGAACGAAAGTTTAATGTAACAATCTATTATAATTCTCAAAAATATGAAGGAACTTACAATGTTAAGTTTGCACCGGAAGAGAATTTGAAAGATGTTTTAAGTATTTTGCAACAATTGATAGGTATTCAGTACACAATAAAAGGAAATGTAGTATTTATTAAATAAAGGAGAATAGTATGAGTAAAAGAAATTAGAAAGGTGATATTAGCTAGCGATTCTCTTTCTTATGTTTTGAAATCAAGTCAAAAAAATTAGAAATGTAAATAATGTAAAGGCACTAAGTGGCTTCTGTGCCTTTGATAAAAATAGAAGCCTTAAAGTAATATTAATGAAACATGAAGAAGAATATTTATATAATTATTTTTTTAGGTTCTTTGTTGATTGGTTGCTTAGGCGGCTGTAGTGACGATGCCATTAAGGCTGCTCGTGAAGTCTCATTTATTGATTATATTCCTAAAGAGGGGGAAGCTGGTGGTAGCATGACGATTGAAGGAATGAATATTACAGCGGATATTGCAAAGATTCATGTAACAGTGGGTGGCGTGAAGGCAAAAGTGAAAACTTGTGATGGAAGTGCTATTTTGTGCGAAATCCCTGCTAATAAAATAGCACAAGCAGAAGTAAATGTGAAAATTATGAGTAAAGACGGAATGATTGAAGATGAATATACTTTTCCGAATAAGTTTTCATATCTTTCAGTGACTGGAGCATCCGTACAAGTTTCTACTATTTGTGGTGTTGGTACTACTCCTATTGATGGTTCGTTTCTTGTTGCTTCATTCGGAAGTCCCAACTGTTTACGTTTGGATCCTGTTGATAATAGGACTTTGTTTATGGTAGAAGATAAATTTAGCGGTGGAACTGGTGATTTTCGTCGAATTAATATGGATGCAGAAACGGTTGAGACATTGATTACTAGAGCTAATGCCGGATGGGACCGGGTGCGTTCGTTAAGTTGGAGTAAGGATAAGAATACCCTGTATATGGCTGACTGCCATAATCCTTCTACAACAATGCCAAGTATTTCGTATTATCTCCGCTCGGAAGATTTTAAGATAATGCATAACACTTATTTAGATGGTATTGGGCAGACTGCCCGTGCCGATGTCGTTTCTTGTAATCCGTATGATAATACGCTATTTTATTTTTCACGTTATAATAGTACGGTGTTTAAGCTCTTTTGTGATGAGTCAACTCTGGAATGGAAAGTAGAGCAAATGTTTTCATTGAAAGATTTAGTAGGGGATCAAAAGCAACCGGCAGATTTTGTATTTCATCCCAGTGGAGAGTTTGCTTATATTTGTATGTGGCAGACGAATGGCATATTAAAAGCTAAATATAATAAGAATACCAAGACATTGGAAAAAGCAGAGTTGTTTGTTGGTGCTAATGATGATAATGCAAAAGATTTCGTGAATGGTAAAGGGACTGATGTGCGGTTCAATCATTTAGGTTGTGGCTGTTTTGTGAAGAATTCGGCTTATACAGGACAAGACGATGAATATGATTTCTATGTTTGTGATCAGGACAATCATTGTATTCGGAAAGTTACTCCTGATGGAACTGTTTCTACTTTTGTAGGACGGGCTAAGACTTCAGGTAATGTTGATGGTGAGGGAGGAACAGAAGCACTTTTTAATGGTCCGTGGGGTATCACCTATGATGAGGAAAACACTTGTTTCTATATATCTGAAGCAAATAACCGTCGTATTCGTAAAGTTCAAATAGAAGACTGATTTTTTCCTTTGATATGAACATAAAATGTGTTGCATGTATAAATAATGTTCTACATGCATAGGAAAACTATGCTGTGTGGTATGTAAATCGTAAAATAATAACTGATTAATAAATTTTTAATTAATTCAATAAAAAGATGAAGGCAATAGAAATAGTAACAAAGTGGCTGACGGCTGTTTGTTTGATTTGTTTTAGTATTATACCTTTTAGTTTGGTTGCATGTTCTTCTAATAGCGATGATGGTTCTCCCATGTCTATGGTGATTGGCGATGTTGCTATGTTGAAAGAGGAGATAAAAGTGACGTTTAAGGGAGTGGATGGTAATACGTCTGTATTTGTAAATTTTGGAGATGGAACGTCCGTGGAACAGAAGGCTTCTGCTATAATATCCCATAAATATACGAAAAGTGGTAATTATACTATTTCTGCTACAGTGAATGGATATACTATGGAGAAAGGGATTCATATATATGGGTTATTGGCTTTGTCGGAAGCTTTGAAACAATTTCAGGATCCAGAGAATAAGAAAATTTGGGTCATGGCACATCGTTCGCATGTGACAGATAAGACAATTCCTGCTAATTCAATATCGGCTGTGACTGCAGCTATTGCAACTGGAGTTGACGTAATAGAGTGCGATACACACATGACAAGTGACGGGGTATTGGTTGTTTGTCACGATCAGACAATTGATGCCACTACAAATGGTAGTGGAAAGATTTCTGCTATGACTTATGAGGAGATCCTGAAATATAATATGAAGGATCGTACTGGAAAATTGACGCAAGAAAAATTACCAACTTTGAAAGAGTTCTTGGCTGCAGGCCGTGGAAAGGTTTATTATGATCTTGATTATTCTTCTACTCCTATTCGTAAACTGTACGATGTAGTGAAAGAATTAGGAATGGTGGAATCTGTATTTTTTTATGGGAACTCACTTGGAGAAGTTCTTAAAATGAATGAGAAAGCTCATGTTTATATGTGGGCGGATGTATATAAACAGTATATGTCAAAACTTGTCTTTGGACCTTACTTCACACAATTTCATTATAATCCGGCAGGTGCGAGTACCCCTTTAGGTACAGCTCTAGAAGATGGTATGCTTGTGTCTGTAAATATGTTGAATACAACTTTTCCTACGGTGGTGCCAGAATTTGAATTGAAGCAAGAACAATTGGATGGGCTCCTTCAAACTTTTCCTATGGTACGGATGATACAAACTGATGTTCCCGATCTAATGATTCCTGTATTAAAGAGTAAAGGATTGCATTGATGGTCTGTGAAGCCGTCTCTATTTACTCTGCAAGTAACTAGATGCGAAAAGAAATATTGTGAATAATATGAATAAAAAGAGAACAATTTTATGAATCTAATCTATGCAAAACAGGAAAATATTTTTTTCCGGATACTTTTAATCGGGTTTATGGTTATGATTGGTAGTTCGTTAGCATTCGCCCAACACCAGCAAGTCAAGTTAGTAGGCAAGAATTTGAGGTTGAAAGCGGCTTTTGCACAAATAGAACAACAGACTAAGATGTTTGTGGACTATAAAGTACAGGATGTGAACGATGCTTTGGTAATTAAAAATATACCGAAAAAGAACGATGTGAAAACAGTTATGGAACAGTTACTTGAAGGGCTAGGTTGCTCTATCCGATTTAGTAACGGACATATTATTATATCCAAGATGCCCCAATCGGTTTCTTTGCCAAAAATGAATATATCGGGTATGGTGATTGACCAAAATGGGATTCCTGTAATTGGAGCTAATATTCAGGAGAAGAATACAAAGAATGGTACGATTTCCGATTTGGGAGGTAGGTTTACTCTCAATGTGTCACAAGGAGCTATTTTGGTGGTATCTTATATGGGTTTTAAGACAAAAGAGGTGAATCTAGATAGTCGGACTTCCTATAAAATTATTATTGAAGAAGATTCTGAACTGCTAAATGAGGTTGTTATTATAGGGTATGGTTCGCAAAAAAAAGTGAATTTAACGGGTGCGGTAGCTCAACTGAATGGGGACAGATTGGAAAACCGTTCGGTATCAAATATTGGGCAAGCATTACAGGGCACTGTAGCTAATCTAAACGTTTCATTAACGGATGGTGGTGCGCCGGGGAGTAGTCCAAGTATGAATGTACGCGGATATACGGGAATTTCACAAGATGGTACAATGCTGTCAAATGCACCGTTGGTCGTCATTGATGGAGTAGCAGGAGGAGATATTTCTACTATTAATATGAATGATGTAGAGAATATCAGTGTTTTGAAAGATGCTGCTTCAGCTGCTATTTATGGTTCAAGTGCTCCTTATGGTGTTATTTTGGTCACTACCAAGAAAGGAAAGAATAATCAGAAACCAACAATCACATATAGTAATAATTTCATGTTTTCACAGCCTATTAATTTGCCTGAGTATATGAATTCATTAGATTTTGCAAATATTTATAATGAGGCTTGTGATAATGCCGGTATGGCTAGAAAGTTTAGTGATGAAACCATTGGACGTATCAAAAACTATTTGGATGGGAAGATTACCTATGAAACTGTGGCAAATGCCACAACTGATAAATGGAATGAATGGGGAAATGGAAATGCAAATAATGATTGGTTTGATATTTTGTTTAAAGATGTGGCTTTTAGTCAACAACATAATGCAGGTATTTCAGGTGGGACTGCCAATTCTAATTATTATGTAGGAGTAGGTTACTTCCAGCAAAATGGTATGTATAATTATGCGAATGATACGTACAAACGTTATAATGTAAGGGCGAATTTAACTTCTGATATAACAAAGTGGTTAAGCTTTAGTTTTAGAAGTTCTTTTGCACGTGGTGCTACTGATACCCCTTATCCTTACGAAGGAGCTAGTGGCAATCATGGAGACTGGATGAAAATGATAGCTAGTCGTAATTGGCCGACAGAACCTCTATACACTCCTAATGGTAGTTTTGCATCAGAGAATAGAATGGCCGGATTTGCAGATGGAGGTAGATGGAAGACTACGACAGACAAACTTACATTGACTGGTGAATTTGTGTTTCGTCCATTAAAAGGATGGGATATAACTGCCAATTATACATATAATGGACAGTATAGTGATGAATCTAAGCACCGGAAAGTGGTATCTGTATATCGTCCGAGTGGCGTGGAAGAAGAAAAGTATGCTCCTAGTGCTATGGAACGTTATAAGGTAAAACAACAACATCAAGTGGTTAATCTGTTTACTTCTTATGAAAAACAGATAAATGAACATTATTTCAAGGGAATGATTGGATTTACACAGGAACTTTATGAATATGATAATTTATACGCTCATAATCGAGATCTTTATTCAAATGATATTCCTTCGTTGACATTAACTTATGGAGAAAGCCCGACAACTACAGATGATGTTAAGGAATTGGCAATTAGAGGTGGTTTTGGACGTATTAACTACAATTATAAAGAAAAGTATCTTATTGAACTGAACGGTAGGTATGATGGTACTTCACGCTTTTTGAAGAACAACCGTTTTAAATTCTATCCCGGTGTTTCAGCAGCTTGGGTTCCTTCTAAAGAAGCTTTTTGGAAACTTGTTGAAAATATTGTAAATTCCCTGAAAGTAAGAGGTTCATGGGGACAATTGGGAGATCAAAGTTTCACGTCAAGTTATTATCCGTTTTATCCTTCTCTTGGGGTGACTAATCTTTCGAAAACGAACTATTTATTTAGTGATGGTTTACAACCATCTGTAAATCAGCCGTCTTTATTTAATTCTTCTTTAACGTGGGTAACAACTTCAACTCTTGATTTGGGGGTTGATATGAGTTTCTTTTCCAATCGTTTGAATATTAGCTTTGATTGGTATAAACGGAAGGCTGATGATTTTGTAGGGCCAGCAGAAAAGTACCCGGCTATTCTTGGTACGTCTGCTCCACAAACAAATAATGTGTCGATGGAAACTAAGGGGTTTGAATTGACTATTGGCTGGAAGGATAGAATACGTGATTTTTCGTATGGAGTAAGTGCTGTATTGAGTGATTATAGGAGTAAAGTGACTAAGTATCCTAATCCGGCAGGGTTAATAACTACTTGGTATGCCGGTAAAGAATTAGGAGAGGTTTGGGGATACGAGACTGTAGGGTTCTTTCAGTCTGATGATGAAATAACACAATCCCCTGATCAATCTAAACTTTATGGCAGTTGGTCACCTGGAGATATCCGTTACGCTGATTTGAATAATGATAAAAAAATAGATTGGGGCAATAATACTTTGGAAGATCACGGTGACCAAAAAATTATAGCTAACACTACACCACGTTTTTCATTTGGTGTGAATTTGAATGGTGAATATAAGGGTTTCGATATTACTATTTTCTTACAAGGAGTAGCAAAACGCGATGCTGTATTTTCCAATACTAATTCATGGGATGGAACTTATTTTTGGGGAATAACAGGAGATACTTATACTTCTATGTTAACAACCGAACATTATGATCGTTGGACGGAAGAAAACAGAAATGGTTATTTCCCGAAGTATTATTTGAATGATGAGGTGAAGAAAAACACGCAGCTGCAAAGTAAATATGTACAAAATGCGGCATATTTACGTGTCAAGAATATCCAGTTGGGATATACATTCCCGATGGATTGGCTTAGGAAAATTAGTTGCCAAAAGTTGCGTTTGTTTGTAAATGTAGAAAATTTGGCAACGTGGACTGGATTGATAAAGACGATGGATCCGGAGTTTGCAACAACGGATGGAAGGGTTTATCCATTACAACGGACTTGGTCGTGTGGTGTAAATGTAACATTTTAAAATGTAGTTAATGTGGAAATGAATATGAGAAAGTATATTTTTCTGTTAGTTTTGGCAGGAGTTTTTATTGGAATATCCTCTTGCAACGATAGTTTCTTGGATCGTTCTCCTTTGGCATCAATTAGTGATGCTAACTATTGGAAATCTCCTAATGATTTAAAATTATACGTGAATAATTTGTATAATCAGGATGCTCTGCTTCCTCGGTATTCTGGTACTAATTTTGGTCCTTCTAAAGATGATGCCAATGCTGGAGCAGATACAGATGTTACCATTGATTATAACCGACGTATGAATGGTGAAAATACCATTCCATCCTCTGGAGGTGGGTGGAGTAGTGACGACTGGAGTCTGTTGCGTAACATAAACTACTTTATGGATCACTACCAAAGAGTAGATGCAGAATGGAATGAAGTGAAACAATACGTAGGAGAAGCATTGTTTTTTCGATCTCTTTTTTATTTCAATAAGATGAGAAGCTTTGGAGATTTACCTTGGACCTCAACAACAGTGGGATTAGAATCTGATGATATTCTTTACGCTCCCCGCTTATCGCGTAGTCAGGTTACTGATAATATTTTGACAGATTTGGATAATGCTGTTGAATACTTGGCAGCTCGTGGAAATGGTAAATGGACTGGGCGTATTACCAAAGAGGCGGCTTTGGCTTTACAGGCGCGAATAGCTCTGTATGAAGGGACTTGGGAGAAATATCATGCATTGAAAAATACTTCTTTCAAAGTGGTTGGGAGCGATGGTCATAAGTTTATTCAAAAAGCTGCGGATGCTGCAGGGCTGCTAATGAAAATGGCTGAACTTAATGGGTATCCAGCTTTGGCCAACGTGGGTGAGGAAAATGGCTATGGAAAACTTTTCAACCAAAGTGATTATTCTGAAAATAAAGAAGTGATTTTATGGCGTAAATACACTGTAGATGAAAGTAGTAATGGATGGCAGCGTTATACATATGCTGGTGCAGGCCGGGGGCTTTCGAAAAAAATGATTGATTCATACTTGTGTATGGATGGCAAACCTATTACAGGTAACTCTTATTATAAAGGAGATCGATCATTATTAGACGTAGTTGCCAACCGTGATCCTCGTTTGAGCCAAACTATTTTTGTGGATGATAAGAAGCATATTGTTTGGCAGGATCCTCAATTACTTTTCACACTACCAACATTTGAAGGTGATAATTCTACTAATACATCTACCGGTTATCAGGTTTGTAAAGGGCATGCCGGCAGAATGGAAGAATATTACACTAACAAGGGAACAACCGGTTGTATTTACTTCCGTTATGCAGAAATTCTGTTGATATATGCAGAAGCAAAGGCAGAGTTAGGTACTATTGAGCAGGCGGATATAAACAAAACAATTAATAGATTGCGTGGGCGTGTAGGAATGCCAGGGCTACAAATGAATGCTATAACAACCGATCCTCAATGGGAATTTGCCGTGAGTCCTTTACTAAATGAAATTCGTCGAGAAAGAAAGATAGAATTGGTATGTGAAGGTTTCCGGGTTGACGATATTTTCCGTTGGGCTGCTGCTGACGAAGTGATTAAAGGAAAGAAGCCGCTAGGTGCTTACAGGGCGCAATGGGAAAATCGCTCCGACGCCTCAGCTGCATTCAAAAATGCCTTGAAACAATTACCGGTGGATGTCAATGGGTATATTGCACCTTATGATAAATATGGTGCAATGGACGAAGGATACCAGTTTAATTTAGATAGGGATTATCTTAAACCTCTTCCTACAGAGGAACTGGTGTTAAATCCCCAATTGAAACAAAATCCTGGTTGGGACTAATATTTATGTATATAGTTTCTATTTACTATTCAAGTTTTACCCCCATGAAACTTGAATAGTAAATACGATTTAATTATATAAATATGAGAAAAATGTTAATTGCGTTTGCTTATTTGTGTTTGTTTATTCCCACTATGGTTTGTGGGGGTGAAGATCTTTCTGTAGCTGTATCATCAAAAGGAACGGAAAACCTTGATGGAGGACAGAAAGTTACTCTTCGGACATCGTATAAAAATGAGTGAAGGATAGATATTCTTTCTTCAAGATACATTTATTACATTTATAATCGATATGATGAACTTTCGAACACCAGAGAAATTGCAAACGTATTTAAAATCGACCTTACAAATCCTAAATATAAGTTAGAACTAGCTTACTTTGACAAGGCACAGATGCTTACTCTTTCGACAGCTGCCAAGAAATCTAAATGAATTATTGACGGCATCAATGGTGGCTATGAACCGGAAGCTATATATCAAACAAGATGGTATTTCGAAAAAATGACTCTGATGTTATGGTAAGAGGTAAATTAGCCAAATAAGCGTATCAAAAAACAGTATTATCCTCGTGATAATAAGTCGTTTGATCATTTGGGCGAACGGATAGTCTCTACTTTCTTGTTGATGAATAATATATAAATAACGATGTAAGTCTAGTAAATAAGAAGAATATTATGCAAAAAAAAATATATTTGTTGGTAATTGTATTGTGCTTGAATGTTTATTCTTTGTTTGCACAAGTATATCCTGTTCGCTTGCGCTTATCAGACGAGAAATCTTTTTCGATGATTGTTTTACCTGATCCGCAGAGTTATATTAAGTTTGATGCTAATCAGCCTTTATTTGAACTTCAGTTAGCGTGGATTGCCAATAGTTTAGAAAAATTGAATATTAAGAATGTGCTTTGTACAGGAGATTTGGTGGAACAAAACGAGATACGGATACCTGATGGAGTGAATGGTAATCAAACTAGTAATGAACAATGGACAGCCGTATCCCGTGCGTTTGAGCGGCTCGACGATAAAGTGCCTTATGTAGTTTGTACTGGTAATCATGATTACGGTTATAAAGCATCTGAGAATAGGAGCAGCCATTTTCCTGACTTTTTTCCATCGGAACGTAATTCGTGTTGGCGAACTTCATTGGTAGCTACTTGCAATAATCATTTAGGAATTCCTACATTAGAAAACGCAGCCTATGAGGTGAATTCGGATACTTGGGGAAAGTTATTGATTCTTTCATTAGAATTTGCTCCTCGTACTGAAGTGCTGGAGTGGGCTAAGGCTTTATCTGCAGATAGCAAATATAAAAATCACAAAGTTATTATACTTACTCATTCGTTCTTGTCCCAAAAGGGAGAACATATAAAGATGGAAGGGTATAAAGTATCTCCTGCCAATTATGGAGAGGTTATTTGGCAGAAGCTGATTTATCCCTCTCACAATATTCGTTTGGTAGTCTGTGGACATGAATGTCTGATTGGAGATTATAAAAATCAGGTAAGTTTCCGTATAGATAAGAATGTAGCAGGAAAAAATGTAGCTCAGATGATGTTTAATGCACAGACTGCTGACGGACAATGGCATGGAAATGGTGGAGATTGTTGGTTGCGTATTTTGGAGTTCTTGCCTGATGGTAAGACGATAAAAGTACGTACTTTTTCCCCGCTTTTTGCCATATCTCCTATTACAGCGGATAAGGCTTGGAGAACATCAGAATGGGATCAGTTTGATATTATACTTGAATAACGAAATGGACATATGACTAGAGAAATGAAAATGAATATGCTTGGCAAAGGAGTGATAGTTATCTTTTTTTTCTTTTCTTTTTTTTCTGTAAATTGGAGTTGTGCTCAAACTATCCAAAAAGAAAAGATGCATCTTTTTATAGATCAATTAATGAGAAAGATGACTTTGGAAGAAAAGATCGGTCAACTTAATTTAAGTCTTCCTAATACCCCGGATTTAGTAACAGGTGAGACGACCAACAAAGATGTTAAAGAGAAAATACAGAAAGGTTTAGTTGGCGGTATAATTGGTATCTACGGAGTAGATAAAATTCGTGAAGTACAACGTATTGCAGTAGAAAAAAGCCGATTGGGAATTCCATTATTGGTAGGACTTGATGTTGTTCATGGGTATAAAACAATATTCCCGATACCTTTAGGACTATCTGCTACTTGGAATATGGAAATTATTGAACAGGCTGCACAGATTGCAGCCATTGAAGCGAGTGCTGATGGCATTAATTGGACGTATAGTCCGATGGTTGATATATGTCAGGATGCTCGGTGGGGACGTGTTGCGGAAGGAAATGGGGAAGACCCATATTTGGGAGGAGAGATAGCAAAGGCAATGATTCGTGGTTATCAAGGGAATGATCTTTATTCTTCTGATAAACGGATTATGGCTTGTGTAAAACATTATGCACTTTATGGAGCAGCTTTGGCCGGGCGTGATTATAATACGGTAGATATGAGTCGTATTCGTATGTTTAATGAATATATGTATCCTTATCAGGCTGCTGTGGAGGCTGGAGTTGGAAGTGTAATGGCTTCTTTTAATGAAGTAGATGGAATTCCGGCTACTGCTAATAAATGGTTGATGACGGATGTATTACGTACTCAATGGCATTTTGACGGGTTTGTGGTAACGGATTATACTGGCATTAATGAGATGATTGAACATGGGATTGGAGATTTGCAGGCCGTTTCAGTACGTGCCCTTAAAGCAGGAGTGGACATGGATATGATAGGAGAAGGATACCTGACCACATTGCCTCAATCTTTACAAGAAAAAAAAGTTACTTTAAGAGAGATTGACCGTGCTTGTCGCCGTATATTGGAAGCTAAATATAAAATGGGGCTTTTTGATAATCCTTATAAATATTGTAATTTAGCCCGTCCGGCTAAAGAATGTTATACTCAGGAACATCGTGACATTGCCCGGCGTATAGCTGCCGAAAGCTTCGTCTTGTTGAAAAATGAAGATCAGGTGCTTCCATTAAAAAAGGATAGCAGAATTGCAGTAGTAGGACCACTAGCTAATACACGTGCAAATATGGTAGGTAATTGGAGTGGAGCCGTTGACCTTTGTAAACCATTGACGCTGGTTGAGGGAATTCGTAATAAGGTAGGAAAGAATGTTGATGTATTCTATGCCAAAGGGAGTAACCTGACTGCAGACTTTGAATTGGAAAAAAGAACAGCTATATTGGGAAAAGGATTAAATAGGGATAACCGGACAGAATTAGATTTACTGAACGAGGCATTGGAGGTAGCTCGTCAATCAGATGTTATTATAGCCGCTTTAGGAGAATCTGCAGAAATGAGTGGTGAATGTAGTAGTCGTACTGATTTGAATATTCCGGATGTTCAAAAGAAGTTATTATCGAAACTATTGAAGTTGGGGAAGCCCGTTGTACTTGTTGTTTTTACAGGACGTCCGTTAACATTGACATGGGAAGCGGAACATGTTCCTGCCATCCTGAATGTCTGGTTTGGCGGTACAGAGGCTGCTCCTGCTATAGCAGATGTATTGTTTGGTGATATAAATCCAAGTGGAAAATTAACAATGAGCTTTCCACAAACAGTAGGACAATGCCCTATCTTTTATAACCATAAAAATACGGGGCGTCCATTGAAAGAAGGGCAGTGGTTTACAAAATTCCGTAGTAATTACTTGGATGTGAGTAATGAACCACTTTACCCTTTTGGATTTGGGTTAAGCTATACAACGTTTGATTATAGCGATATTCAGTTGAATGATTCTTTATTAAGTATGAATGGAAAATTGATTGCATCTGTTATGGTGACGAATTCTGGACGGATGGATGGGATGGAAACAGTACAATTGTATATACGTGATCCTGTTGGAAGTACAACCCGTCCGGTTAAAGAACTGAAGAGTTTTCAAAAGATATTTCTTAAAGCGGGAGAGAAGAAGAATATTTCTTTTCAAATAACACCAGAACTTCTGAAATTTTACGATTATGAACTTAATTATGTTTGTGAACCTGGAGAGTTTCATTTAATGATCGGAAGCAATAGCCGGGATACCCGAATGGTGAAATTTATATTATCAGACAAGTAATATAGTAATGAAAATTGTGAATGGTGAGAGAACTTTATTGCACTACCTTAGTAGATAATAAGGTAGTGCAAAATATCAGTCTTTCTTAAACCACCTGTAAAACCATTTACCCACCTTCTCATAATGCCGGGTTTCGGTATCAGTGTATAGTTTAGAGAAGAATGACGTATCTAATGGTTCTCCCGATTGGTTAGGATATAATACGATTAAGCTATTGTTAGAGAAGTATTTACTAAGCTGTCTCGGTAGTTTCTCAAAAGAACTGTCGTAAGAGAGAGTTCCCGGTCGTGCACTGATAATAACTAATAAATGGTCGTAGCTTACTTGTCCTGTCAATACCAGCAAGTCATTCCAGTCTTCCAAAAGGGAGAAATCGGTCAGCGTTTGTTTATGTCGCTTCTTTATCCACGCTTGCAGGCGTATGGTTGTTTTCTCATTGGCAAAGAAATGTACCCGGCATCCAAGGGTACTTCCCATTCTACAGAAATGTTCCATCCAATGAGGAAAACCGGATTCGTATTCGGCTTTAGGAGGGACGGCAATGACAATTCGTTTGATTGTATGGACTGGTATTAGAAACTTAGAGATAATTATCTCACAGTTTAATCCATTCAATAAATGTTCGGCAAGTATTCCAAAGTATGAGTCTGTGATATTTTTCTTACGATGCAGACCGGTGATAATACTTGTAATCTCATTTTCCTTGACTGAATGTATAATGCCGGAAGCTATATTCAAATCATACCGTGTGACTTTCTTCAGTGGTACATTTGCTTCTGTTGCTGTCGTTTCCGCTTTTTCCAGGTAATATTTGCTTCGAAGTCGTAGATTATCGGAATTATTATTGTCGTTGATTACATTGAGGGCCAGTAGATTATCTTTCAATTTAGAATCACGTATGATTAGAGACAGATTCACCATGTCTTCGATAGTGTCCGGGTTGGCTATGGATACTAAAATCTTCTCTGTTTCTTTTGAAGATTCATTTTCCGATAGTGAGTCATCCATTGCCACCTTTCTGGCTGCCCGTTCGGTAATCAGTGAGCTCACTACGCAAGTGACCAGGATAAGCAAGACTGTGCCGTTCAGTACATCGTCATTCAGCAAGCGCTCGCCGGTGGGCAGAATAATGTTATATCCGACCAATACGGCTGCCAATGTGGCTGCTGCCTGTGCGTTACTTAAACCATACATCAGATTTCGTTCAAGAACAGACATCTTGTATATCTTTTGTGTCAGCCAGCAAGCAATCCATTTGCCTGTCAGTGCCATGGTTATCATTACGGCAGCAACTTTTAAAGCATCCCCATGTCCGAAAATAACCCGTAAGTTGATTAACATTCCTACTCCAATAAGGAAATAAGGAATGAAGAGGGCATTACCGACGAACTCTAAATGATCCATCAATGGAGAAACGTGCGGAATGAGCCGGTTGAGTACCAATCCGGCGAGGAAAGCTCCCAAAATACCTTCCATACCTACGAGTTCCATCAGTCCTGCTCCTAAAAAGACCATTGCAAGCACAAAAATGAACTGCATCACATTGTCATTGTATCGGTGGAAGAACCAGCGACCGATGCGTGGGAAGAAATAAATGATAAGTGCTCCTAGAAAGATTACTTTTACTACTAGCCAAATCCAGAATAAACCACCGGTTTCTCCTTTGAATAATCCGCCTATAACGGCTAGTACCAACAGTGTGAGCGTATCCGTCACGGCCGTTCCTCCTACGGCAATACTTACACTACGATGGCGTGATATACCGAAGCGGGTGACTATGGGATAGGCAACGAGCGTGTGGGAGGCATACATACTGGCTAGCAGTACAGAAGTGATTACGCCGTATTTCAGATAAGATACATTTGCCACGAATCCAATCCCGATGGGAATGATGAAAGCCAGTAATCCCAACACTAACGCTTTGTTTCGCGTCTCTTTGAAGTCTCCCATGTTCATTTCCAGACCAGCCAGAAACATGATGTAATAGAGCCCGACTTTGCCGAATAACTGAAAACTGCTATCGCGTGCCAGAATATTAAATCCATGTTCGCCAATAGCCAATCCTGCCAGGATCATACCGATAATATGAGGGATGCGCAGCTTATTCAATAATATCGGAGCAAACAATATAATTAGGAGTACAAGGAGAAATATCCATGTAGGGTCGGTGATAGGGAATGTTAAATCAAGGCCAATCCAATCCATAATTTGATAAGTTCGTGATATTTGTTCCGCAAAATAACCGAAAAAAATGCTTCTAAAAAAGGATTAGTTAATAAAATTAGTCATTTATTTTTTCTCCAGATTCATGATTGATGGAATGAAGAATGCAAGTGTCCCTGTTATCACAATTGCAATACCGCATATAACAAAGACATTGGCTATGCCGATAGCGTCTGCAATAAATCCGGTTGCCAGTAATCCTAAAATGGAGGGTAACAAACTGATACTGTCGAACAAAGAGAATACGCGCCCCAAGAAAGACACTTCAATCTGTGTTTGCAACAAAGCTGTAAACGGACCGGAATAAAACGGCATGGAAATACCCTGTACTATTGCAAATATAGCATAGATAATGAATGCTGAAGGAGGAAGGATTCCAGAAACGAAAATAGAAACTCCTATTATGATATAGGATATGTTTATCATAACGACTTTTCGGATGCGTGGATTCCATATTCCCAGTAAAATACCACCGACTAATGCTCCCGAACCAAAAAGAAGTTCTATCAGACTGACTTGATAAGCTGTTCCGGAGAAGTTTTTCAGAGTCATCAACGGTATCAGAGCAACAACAGGCATGATAAAGAAAGTGATGAGTACTTCAGTGACCATCACCCATTTCAAACCACAATTGCTACAGATTACCTGAAAGCCTTCTTTCATATCCCGGAGTACATTATTGGTTGTTTCAGTTTCTGTTTTTTCCGGATTAGGGATAAATACAAACATGAGTGTTGTACAGGCTATGGCTGCTCCCGCAACGTCGAGCAACATAACTACACTCATATTCGTACTGACAATCAATGCGGCACCTAGCACAGGACCGCAGATATTACATAAGGCCTGTATTGTCTGATTAATACTGGCAATACGCGTCAGTTCTTTTTCAGGAGCAAGCAGCGGTATGGATGATTTCATGGCAGGTGCGTGGAAAGCGCTTCCGACAGAACGGAGCATAAGCAGCAGATAAATCTGCCAGATTTCGATAACGTCCAGATAGAATAATAACGCAATAATGCCCGAACAGAGTGCAACGAAACTGTCGGCCAATATCATAGTCCATTTCCGACTCCACCGATCAACGAAAACGCCGGCAAAGGGACCTAATACTACTTGGGGTAAAAGTGCGGCGATAGTAGCAAATGAAAGCACCTCTGCCGAACCGGTCTCAAGACTGATCCACAGAACAATGGCAAACTGTGCAATAGAACTGCTGAGAATAGAAAATAACTGTCCGGACCATATAATGATAAATTTCTTTTTCCAATTATTCATAATACTTTATTGATTACGGATGATGATAAGGGGATTGCCTGTCTGTATATAAAGAGGGCAAATACCATTATGACTAAATAATAAACAAATGATTGAGAGAAATTGCTTTGATTTTCGTTGTTTTCCTGTAATGGAGGAAAGAAATAAAAAAAACGGAAGCCCAGCTAAGAGAGCTCCAGATGAGGTACGGATAAAATGAATTGATAGATAACTTTCATATTCTCAAGTTCGGTTTTTGATTCGGCAAATGTAGACAAAAAATGCCGTTCTCCTGCAAAACGGGTTCATAAAAAAAGAAAATTCGTTTTGAAATGGCTTCTGTAAGACTCTAATAAAATTCTAATAGCATTCTAACAAATCTCTAACAAGCTTCCCGAACACCTCCACTTACCTTTGCATCCGAAAAAGAATGCTAACTATATTTTTATGGATGATGATGAAAAAGAAAAATTTGCAAATGCTTTTAATTTGCGGTGTATTGCTAGTTACCGCATGCAAGAGTAAATCAAAGGAAGAACAACAGAGTGGTTATCGTATGGAAGGTGACACAGTACAGGTCACAGACCGTTTTTTATCTGAAAAGATAAAAGTGACTGAGGCCAGACTTGAACCTTATTCCAAAGAAGTGATTACTTCCGGTGTGGTACGTCCTATTCCTACCCGTTATGCCTGCATTGCTTCCCCTTTTGCAGGAAGAGTTACAAAATCGTATATACAAATCGGACAACAGGTGAACCGGGGAACCCCTTTGTTTGAAATCAGCTCACCGGATTTTACTACGGCACAAAAAGAATACTTCCAGGCATTATCGTCACGTGAGCTGTCTAAGAAAGATTTAAAGCGCAAAGAAGACCTGATAAAGAACGGGGTTAGTTCACAGAAAGAGCTGGAAGAAGCGCAAAATGCTTTGCTTATTGCCGACAAAGAGTTTGAAAATGCGTCTGCTGCATTGGAAGTATATCAGGTAGAGCATCCGGAGAATATGATACTGGGGCAGCCTCTTGTGGTGCGTTCGCCTATTTCGGGCGAAATTATAGAGAATAATATTGTGACCGGACAATACCTGAAAGATGATACCGAACCTGTTGCAATAGTGGCAGATTTGTCGGAAGTGTGGATTGCCGCCCAAGTGAAAGAAAAGGATATTCGATTTATCAATGCAGGCAGTAGTCTGGATATAGAAGTGTCGGCATTACCGGGGATGGTGATTAAAGGTAACGTCTATCATGTAGAAGAGGCGGTTGACGAAGATACAAGGTCTATCAAAGTGCTTTCGGTTTGTGATAATTCGAAGAAACATTTGAAATTGGGCATGTATACTACCGTCCATTTTCTTAGTGCTCCTATTGAACAGGTTCAGATTTCGGAGAGCGCATTATTGCAGGGAGAGAAAGACAGTTATGTGTATGTGCAGGTTACTCCGGATATCTTTGTAAGAACACCGGTGAAGGCAGAAGCGACCAAAGATGGATTTGCTGTGATAAACGATGGATTGCATCCGGGAGATAAAGTCATCAGTGAAGGAGGATATTATTTAAAATAGGAGATTATGCAGAAGGATTTGATGCTTTCAATTATACAGAAAAGATGGATAATGCTTTGTCTGTTTGTGATGATGTGTGTTTTCGGATATTACTCATGGACGCAACTTTCAATAGAAGCCTATCCGGATATTGCAGATGTCACATCGCAGGTTGTTACCCAAGTGCCTGGACTGGCTGCCGAAGAAGTGGAACAACAGATCACTATTCCTTTGGAACGTGCCATTAACGGTTTGCCCGGCATGCATGTTATGCGTAGCAAAAGTACGTTCGGACTCTCTATGATTACGATTGTATTTAAGGATGGGACAGAAGATTACTGGAGCCGTCAACGGGTACAGGAAAGATTGAATGAAGTGGAACTACCTTATGGGGCAGTCCCCGGACTCGACCCGCTGACATCACCTGTGGGAGAGGTTTACCGTTACATTATAGAAAGTGACCAACATTCACTTCGTGAACTGACCGACCTCCAGAATTGGGTGGTTATTCCCCGTATCAAAGAAGTTTCAGGAGTGGCGGATGTAACAAATTTCGGAGGTATCACCACCCAGTTTCAAGTAGAAATAGATCCTTATAAACTGGAACAATATCGCTTATCCCTTAGTCAGGTTATTGAGGCTATTGAAAATAATAATGCCAATGTGGGAGGCAGCATATTGAATAGAGGAGATCTGGGGTATGTGGTACGTGGTATAGGATTGATCGAGAATCTGGACGATTTGGGGCATATTGTAGTCACTACAACCTCCGGGGTTCCTGTCTTTTTAAATGATATCGGTTCTTTGAAATATGGTAATCTAGAGAGGAAAGGTGTATTGGGATATACCGATCGTACCCGTGATTATTCGGAAAGTTTGGAAGGGATTGTGCTTCTTCTGAAACATGAAAATCCGTCTAAGGTATTGGATGGCATTCATGCGGCAGTGGATGAATTGAGTCATGAGATTTTGCCGGAGGGGGTGCGTATACATACTTTTCTGGATCGTACCAGCCTGGTGGACACTACTTTGGATACTGTTTCCCATACACTCTTAATGGGGATGGCATTGGTTGTTATTGTGCTTATTCTGTTTTTGGGCAACTGGCGTGGAGCATTACTGGTTTCAATCACCATTCCGGTATCTTTGCTTATCGCTTTTATCCTGATGCATCTTACGGATATTCCTGCTAATCTTCTGTCACTCGGAGCCATAGATTTTGGAATCATTGTAGATGGTGCCATTGTTATGCTGGAAACTATTCTCAAGAAACGTGAGGATTATCCCGAACAGTACATCGAAGAAAAAAGTATCGCACAACGAGCCAAAGAGGTAGGACGCCCGATTCTTTTCTCCACTATAGTCATTATTACAGCCTACTTGCCATTATTCGCTTTCGAGCGTGTGGAACGTAAACTGTTCACTCCCATGGCATTTACGATGAGTTATGCAATGATCGGAGCACTTTTAGTTGCTCTTCTACTGATTCCGGGACTGGCTTATGCTATTTACCGTAAGCCGCGCAAGGTCTATAAGAATAAATGGCTGGAAAAATTGAAGGAGAAATATACTGGTGCAATAGTGAAACTTATAGAAAAACCAATAAAGACCATACTCTTTTCATGTTTGATTCTGATTGCAGGTATTGTGTTGAGTGGTGTTGTAGGGAAAGATTTCCTTCCTGAATTGGATGAGGGCTCGATCTGGTTGCAGGTGAATCTTCCTCCCGGCATTTCTGTTGAGAAATCGAGAGAGATGTCCGATACACTTCGTTCCCGTACGATGAAGTATCCCGAAGTAACTTATATCATGGTTCAGGCAGGGAGAAATGACGATGGTACAGATCCGTTCACCCCTTCGCATTTTGAGGTATCTATCGGGATAAAGCCTTATGATGAATGGCCGAAGGGAAAGACCAAGCAAGATTTGATTCATGAGCTGGAAGAAGAGTATAAGACACTACCCGGTTTTAGGGTGGGATTCAGCCAACCGATGATAGACGGGGTGATGGATAAAATAGCCGGTGCGCATAGTGAATTGGTTGTAAAGGTGTATGGTGAGGATTTTCGGGAAACACGCCGTATTGCGGAAGAAATCACCCGGGCGCTGGGAACGGTGAAAGGTGCCGTTGATCTGGATATTGACCAGGAACCTCCATTGCCTCAACTGCAAATCATTATGAATCGGGATGCGATTGCCCGATATGGGCTGAACGTGTCTGATGTAGCTGATTTGATAGAGGTAGCAATCGGAGGGAAAGCTATTGCGCAGCTTTATCAGGGAGACCGACAATATGACATTACCTGTAAATATAAAGAAGAAATGCGGGATACACCCGAAAAGATAGCCGGATTGATGCTGACCTCTTCTACCGGAGCTAAAATCCCCCTTTCGCAGGTAGCCGAAGTGAAATTGAGTGTCGGAGAAAGTACAATCACTCGTGAAATGAACAGACGTCACCTGACGGTTAAGTTGAATCTGCGTGGACGCGATCTGGCCTCTTTCTTAAAAGAAGCGCAGAATGTGATCGATGCGAAAGTGGACTATGATAAAAGCAAATATACAGTCAAATGGGGAGGGGCTTTCGAAAACCAACACAGGGCCTATACCCGTCTTTCTGTCATTCTTCCGTTGACGTTGATGTGTATGTTTATTTTGCTTTATGCTACGTTTGGGAAATTCCGGCAAGCTGGTCTGGTATTGTCCATCGTGCCGTTGGCGCTCTTTGGCGGAATGCTTGCGCTCAATGTACGCGGTATGACATTGAATGTATCGTCTGCCGTGGGCTTTATTGCCATGTTCGGACTTTCCATTCAAAACGGAATTATTATGGTATCTCAGATAAACAACTTGCGTAAAGGAGGAATGGAACTTCGGAAGTCTGTTATCGAAGGGGCACGTCAACGGTTCCGTCCTATCCTGATGACCTCGGTCACTACGGTACTCGGACTGTTTCCCGCTTCTCTGGCAACCGGAATCGGCAGTGATGTACAACGTCCTCTGGCAACGGTTATTGTGTATGGATTGATGTCCTCAGCACTCATTTCTATGTTTGTGCTTCCGGTTTTTTACTATCTGATTGAGAATAACGTTTTAAATAAAAAGAAGAATGATGAGAAGGAATATACACTTTAATATCTTGCTCCTTTTATTGCTTGTGGAAGCAATATCTGTTCATGCAGTGGCGCAAATTCCAGACAGGACTCTCTATCAGAGTATCTCTCTCGATGAGTATCTGAAACGGGTAGGGGAAGGTAATCTAAACTATCTGGCAGAGAAATTGAATGTAAGTATAGCTGATGCGGAGATGATTGCTCAAAAAGTGCTTCCTGATCCGGAAGTGGAATTTGAAGCCGGTCATGAGGCTTTTTCATTAGGGCTTTCCTATTCACTGGAATTAGGAAACAAACGAGGGGCACGTATAAAGTTGGCACGTAGTCAGATGGAGCTTGAAAAACTAATTCTGGAACAGTCATTTCTGAATTTGAGGGCTGAAGCTGCCAGTCTTTTTTTGGAGGCAATTCTTCAAAGAGAGTTGCTTGAAGTACAGCAAAGTTCTTACCAGTATATGTTGCAATTGAGCCAATCGGATAGTTTACGTTATGTAGCGGGAGAGATTACAGAGAATGATGCCCGGCAATCAAAGTTGGAAGCTGTCACTTTGCTCAATGCGGTTTATAGTCAGGAAGCTGCCTATCAGTCGGCATTGGTCGTGCTGAATAGACAGATGGGGATGGTTGCGGACACTCTTTATATTCCGTTGGGTAATTGGGATGAATTCAACCGTGAGTTTTATCTTTCGGAGTTGATTAAAGTAGGTCTGGATAATCGTATAGATTTGTTTACGGCTCAAAAAAACACGGAAATAACTTCCCGTGCATATAAACTGACGAGGGCAGAACGCCGCCCGGATATTGGTCTGTCCGTTTCTTATGAAAAAGACTGGAATCGTTTTTTTCCATCGGCTCGTTCCGCTACGGTAGGAGTGTCTATTCCTTTAGCCTTTTCGAATATCAATAAAGGGACTGTTAAGGCTGCTAAATTTCGTATTTCCCAGTCCGAAATTCAGGAGAAAGATATAGAGCAACAAATACAGGCAGAGATTATGCAGGCATGGTTCAATTATGAAGCAGAGAAAAAGAAAGTGGTTCAATTTAAGTCGGGAATGCTTGGAGATGCTCAGAAAGTAATGGATGGGATGGTATATAAATACAAACGTGGTGAAACCAACATTTTGGATGTATTAGTCGCCCAACGTACCTATAATGAAGTGCAGCAAGAATATCTTGAAACAATGAAAGGATATGCTGTCTCGTTAGTAGAGCTGGAAAAGGCTTGTGGCATTTGGGATATACGTTTCTAAAGGGGGGATTTTTATCCGGTTCTACGTTCTGGAATGAAAGTAGAACCGGATATTTATTTTTAGAATACTAAATTGCAATTCTGCTTCTTCATTTTAAAACATGGTTTTATATTCTTCCTGTTTTTTCTTGGACAACTTCTTAATGACTTCTTCTACCGAATGACTGATCAGCTCTTTTATAAGTTTGTCGGGCACATCTCCCTCTAAATATACGGTTATCCAATGTTTCTTATCAGAAAATGGTCCCCAAAAGATGTCTCCATACTGTTCTATTAATTCTTCTGCCTTGTCAGGAGCACATTTCATATCCGCCCAGAAATTTCCGTTCTTTGGTCGTAATGTAGCAAAAGTGAACATTTTATCCATGACCTTAAAAACCAGGATATTCTCACCAAACGGCATACATTCTGTTGCTCCTTTAACAGACAGGCAATAGTCTCTATACTCCTCTATATTCATGATTTCTCTCTTTGTTCTTTTTCAAATGGCAAATATATCATTTTCAGTTTGCTTAGATGAAGTGATTCTTTTAATCAGCTTTTTCAGAGCATCCGCTTCAGCTTTGCCCTGATCCGGCTCAAACTTACCGGAGTTATTCCCAGATAAGAAGCAAGACATTCCAACGGCATTCTCTGCAATAACTCCGGATTGTTCTGGATCAGCTTCATATACCGTTCGGATGCATTGGTGAATAATAGGGAAATAAGTCTTTCCTCCGTTTGCATGAACTCGGATTCGGCAAACTTCCGTCCCCAGTTGGCAATATGAATGTCTTCCTTAAATAATTCCTGTAAGTCTTTACGCTTCAGTAAATACAACTCCGACTCCTCCATCAACTCCATCGACTCATATCCCTGCTGGTTATCCACATAACTTTTCAGCGAGACAATGGCAGAACCCTCTTTCCCAATCCAGAATGTAACTTCTTTCCCATCCACAGGAATATAAGCTCTGACAATCCCTTTCTCGATAAAAAAGATATTCGTTTCAGTTTTACCGGCTTCCAGTATATGATGCCCTTTGGGATACGTCACTTTAGACAGATGTTTTGTCAATTTATCCATCGAAGTCTCCGGTATCGGGTATATCTTATTTATAATCTCGTGTATATCCATATAACATGAACCATTTTCTGCAAAAATACAAAAAGTTAGATTAGGAAAGAGGAATTGTTCATACTCTTGTGCGGTCATTTCTTATCAAATGTAAAGTGAAAGCTCCAACCGTCTGCCTAATTTTGTAGTCTGATTTTAAAATAGAAAGATATGAATTGGATAATATTGATTATTGCCGGACTCTTTGAAGTCGGCTTCACCTTTTGTCTGGGTAAGATAAAAGGAGCAACGGGCACTGACTTTTATTTGTGGGGAACAGGATTTGTAATATCTGTAACGTTGAGTATGTACCTTCTGGCAAAAGCTACCCAAACATTGCCCATCGGCACTGCATATCCTATCTGGACCGGAATAGGAGCAGTAGGTACCGTATTGGTCGGCATTTTGTTCTTCCATGAACCGGCCACTTTAGGACGCCTGTTCTTTATGACAACTCTGATTCTTTCAATCATAGGATTGAAACTGATCTGAATTTCATCATCCGAATTCAGGGCGATACTCCTCTGTCTTCCGGCAAATCAGTGATGAGCTGAATTTTCCGTCTCAATCTTTCTTCGGAAAGTTTTTTAAAAGACTTGCAGGGTTTTCTCCAAAAGCATATCGGGAACAAAAATAAGGTGATTATCGGTTGTTCCTTCCTGAATACTACCATAAGTCTGCGAATATTAACCCTTTGGAGGAAAGTGAGTTTTAATAGGAAATATTTCGGTTTATAGAATAAATTTATATATTTGCAGAATATATGGGCGTATCTCGCCGACAACTAAACTATTATTCTATTCACTATTTATTGATTTAAAATGAAAACTACTGATTCCGAGCCTCAAGGAGTCGGTATGGAACTGGAGCAGTACCGTACTCGGCTCGAGCAAATGGTCGAAGAGAAATCTAAGGACCTGATTGCCATTCAGGAAAATCTGGAAGCAACCAATCGGCGGCAAGCGTTGTTTATCAAGGTACTGCAAATTCTGCAACTGGAACCGGACATACCTACAGCCATGAATATGGCACTTGCCGAAATCGGCCGTTATACCGGCGTTGACCGTTTGGCCACATGGGAAAATCACCTCGATGGAGTTACGTATGGCTGTACCAATGAATGGTGTAACGAGGGTATTGAGCCTGCCATAGATTACCTGCGGAGTATGACCATTGAAGCGGGAAAACCCTGGTTCGATATGCTCGAAGAAAATCATATCATCTGCACGTCCGATATCTATTCACTCGATCCTTTTATAACTCAAATGCTCGAAGTACAGGGGGTGAAAGCCATCGCTGTCTTTCCTCTGTCGCAGTTGGGCGTGCATTTCGGTTTTCTTTCGTTTAATTTTTGCTGGAAGAAACAATGGGATAAAAAGGATGTGGAACTGATGAGCCAAATTTCGCAGATTGTGTCTACCGCAACCAAACGCTGGCAGGTTGAAATATCCCTGCAACAATCGCAGCGAACCATGCAAAAGGTACTGGATAACATCAATGCTAATATTTTTGTTAGCGATTATGACTCTCTGGAGGTGCTTTTTGCAAACAAACCTTTCAGGGAAGAAGCCGGAAGCGTGCCAGAGAGAGCGACATGCTGGAAAATGCTGAATGCGGGATTGGGTGGAGCATGTACACATTGCCCGAAACCGCAATTGCTTGATGCCAACCGCAAACTCACAGGTGTTCATTTCTGGGAAGATTATAATCCTGTAACCGAACGCTGGTACACCATCCAGAGTATGGCGATTAATTGGCTCGACGGACGGTGGGCCATCATGGAATTGGCTACTGACATCACTACCCGCAAGCAAGTGGAACTGGAATTGATTGAGGCGAAAGAGAAAGCCGAAGAATCCGACAGGCTCAAATCGGCATTCCTTGCCAATATGAGTCACGAAATACGTACTCCTCTCAACGCTATCGTAGGCTTTTCGAGTCTGCTTGCCGAAACAGATGAGATAGAACTGCGTCAAGCATATATGTCGCTGGTGCAGGAGAACAACGAGCTGCTGCTCAATCTAATTTCCGACATTCTGGATATTTCCAAGATTGAGGCCGGCACGATAGAACTTACTACCGGATGGGTGGATGTACCTCAACTTTGCCGGGAAGTGATTGCTACTTTCTCACATAAGAAACATGATGGAGCAGTAGAACTGCGTTTTGACGAAAGTTCACCGCAGATCATGATTGATGCCGACAAGAACCGGATTATGCAGGTACTCTCTAATTTCATGACCAATGCTTTGAAATTCACCACCAAAGGATCGATCACCCTTTCTTATACATTGAATGATGACGGTCAGGTGCGTTTCTGTGTAACGGACACGGGTAAGGGTATCCCTGCTGAACAGTGTCATGATATTTTTAATCGTTTTGTGAAACTGGACTCTTTTGTGCAGGGAGCCGGTCTCGGATTGTCGATATGCCAGAGTCTGGTGGAACGGATGGGTGGAAAGATCGGAGTAGAATCCTGTGTGGGAAAGGGCTCATGTTTCTGGTTTACACATCCATTTACGTCTGCCACCCAATCCGCCTCAACCCTTGTAACAGAGAACGATATGCTTGCGACTCTAAAGAAGGCTGTTTCGAGAAATTATAAACCTCTGATTCTGGTAGCCGAAGATATAGATAGTAATTACTTACTGATTGAGGCACTGCTCAAGAAAGATTATCGTCTGGTGAGGGCGCACAACGGCAGTGAGGTCATAGAGCTTTTTAATGCCGAAACTCCCGATCTCATCCTTATGGATATGAAAATGCCGGGTATAAGCGGAATAGATACAACCACCCTGTTGAGGAAAACCGGAACGCAGGTTCCCATTGTTGCGCTTACAGCATTTGCTTATGCCGACGACAAATCACTGGCTTTCGATGCGGGATGCAATGATTTCCTGACGAAACCGGTTTCGCCACCCGAACTGCGCAGGGTAGTCAGTAAATGGACGGTGAAGTAAATAGCCAGATCTGATATGCTGTTGAGATGAATCGGAGAGAATAGTTCAGGATATGTTTGCTTGTTAATCTATAATACAAATGCCGTATCTGCAAACTAAAAGAACTTGTATTTTACATATTGAGTTTTTAGCGAAAAATATATGAATAATGAAGAAGATGACAAATAACTTATTATTCATTATGACACTCTCTTTCAGCTCACGTCATTCTTTTCAAATAAATGTTGGTGACGTTTTTACCCTCACACCCTCACCCTTTGCCTTAATCCCTTTATTCATCGGTATTACAGGTGTGAGGGTAAGGGTGAGAGTAGGTGAGGGTAACTTTTTACTCTCACCCTGATTCGTCCTGATTAGGGTTGACTAATCTTATTCCGTTTTTACACTAATTTCTTCATTATTACCATAATATCCACTTCTCGGAACATAAATCGGCTGCATCGCTCCACCCATATTTTTCAATTTACCCTCATCGCGCAGACGCCGGATATGTCGCATGGCTGTGCTTCTTGCCATTCCACAAAGAGATTGGAAGTCATATCTCCGCATAAATGGGTGAGTCCGGAAGTACTTTGTCAGTTGCAGGTCAATTTCCTCGTTCGTTAGTTGGGTGAAATCCAGTCCCCCTTTGAGGCTTTTCACTTTAAGCACGCCAAATTCGTTTTTCAATGTTTGGTCGGCACGAAACTGGATAGCTTTCAGTTTCACTTTAGTTGCTTTCCGTTTGGTGCCTATCGTCACAGGTTCCGTGGTGGTCAGGCAAGGATGAAAATAGCCGATGCCGTCCAGATGTACTTGGCGTCCCTCCGCCAATTCTTGTCCCATGATGTGCGAAAGAGCGTCGAGCACGGCAGAGACATCTGTTTCTGTCAGTGAGCAACGTTCCTGAATACGCCGGCGCAGTACATCCGTCCCTGTGGAACCGTTGTATTTGATGCGCGGATGCAGGGTATTTTCATTTTCTCCCTGCTGTTTGTCTGAAGGCTTCGGGTCTTCATACCAATCGAATAATATTGCCATAGCTTTATATTTGTTTTAAATGAACTGTTCTTATTATGTATTCTCTTAAGTAGTAATACGTTAGCGCTTCATGTTTCTTCTGTTAAGCTCTAATGCTTTGCAAGGGCTCACCCATGTGAACAAAGCTGTTTACGTCTGTGGACGTTTTTGTTTACAAATGATAGCCTGTTTGTTCACATGGGTGAGCCCTTGACAACTACTAAGCAAAGATACATAAATAATGAGGCAAATGCAAATGAAATACGGGTATTTATCAGATAGAATGCTTGCTTTCCGGAAGATAAAAGCGTACCTTTACAGGAATTAAATATGTAGATGTAATTGTAGAAAAAATAGACAAAAATAGGATGAAAATTACTTTAATCAGACAAGACAACGGGAGCGGAAAAGAGACTCTTAGC
>OGDQ01000291.1_pt1 | contig 42860 bp, 42 predicted proteins | sample 1570451 | NCBI WGS metagenome assembly OGDQ01 (sample SAMEA2582171, study PRJEB24529) | metagenome | biome: Human gut stool | place: China | collected 2011 | reverse complement strand
CAGAATATTCTGGAAAATACTTGCAAAAACGGGTCCGCAAAGCCTTTATTTATGCAGGTTCCCAGAGGCAAGGGTAGAAATGGAGGTCGCCCCATTCAGGGCATTGCCACACTGTATCTTTCTCATCAATTCTTCCATATCATCCTCCGTAGAAATGCAGGTCGCCCCCATCAGAACATTGCCACAGCGCGACGCGCTCATAACCTGATACCGGCACCATGCAGAAATGAATCTCATCTCATTCCGCACACACCACCGGACATTCCAAAAACGCAAAAATAAGGGAATACACACGCGATCGAGTGGATCGCAGCAGAGAGAAGAGAATATTTTTATAACTTAAAATTTCTGAGAATAAAAAAGAAAACGCATGTTTTGCTCACAGTCAGAAATTGTGGCAGGACATGCGTTTTTATATAGGAAGTTTTTTATATAGGAAATGGATACAGCCAGATCTTCAGTGAAGATACTGTTCTAGGGCCTTTTCCCTCGCATTGGAAAAGCATTCTTTTGCGTTTTCGATGAACAGGGTCAAGATCTTCGGAAGGTAGGCATCTTTTCGGTAAACAGCGACGATTGCGTGTTTTTCGATCGGAAATTCGACCGGGAAGTAGAGAATGTGGTCGGTTCGTCCGGGAACGAGGATTTCGCCTTCCATCGTAAAGGTACAGGCGAGACCTGTGGATACCAGGTTGACAGATGCGGCAAAGTTGTTCGTCTCCAGAAGAAAGTCCGGTTTCACATGATATTTTTTTGCAAGGTTTTCTGCAAGAACGGGAAGAGACTGGGCTGTCTTTGTTGTGACGAGCGGGATCTTTCCGAGAAGTGTGACGGGGGAAGGTCGCTGATCTTCCGGAAGTGCCAGATATTCCTTTATGGCAGGGTGTTCTTTCGGAACCGCGAACATAAAACTCTCCAGAGACAGGATCTCATAGTCAACACTTTTGGCGAGCACTTCGGTCGGAGAATGGTTACAGCGATGGTTGACACGGTTCTTTCCGTAATCCCGGCTTCCATGGCACGTTTCACACATATTTTATATGCGATCATCATTCTTCTGCTGGAGATCTTCATTCCTTACCAGGCATTCCAGAGCATGTACCCGCTTCTTCTCGGAATCGGCGCCGGCTGCGGACTGACTGCTTACCAGGTACTTACCTGCATGAACATTTCCTACTTAAACCCGTGTTCTCCGCTTGTCACAGCAGCAAACCTTGCCTGCGAGCTTGCTGAGGTGGACATCATCAAACAGGTGAAGTTCTCTGCAATCTTCTGTCTGGCATTCAATACGATCGGAGTTCTGCTCTGCGTACTTCTTGGACTTACTTAAAAGCTCAGACAGTCACCGCGTGTCAGATGACAGATCTGCACGCGGTGACGAAATGTTTTATACCTGACGAAATTCAGAACTGACCGGTCAGGTGGACGGATGAAACAAAAAATGATTTGGGACATAAGGAGACAACATCATGTCTGAAATTTCTAAAAAGACACCGAAAAATATCGTATTTGCAACCCGTGACACCCCATGGGAGACAGCGCTGGAGCCATTCCGTGTCGCACCGAGGATCTATTATGTCGGAAACCGTTTTGTCGGCAGCTTCCTGATCGGCACGAGCGACGGATCCCATTCGCTGATTTTTATTAATGAAGTATACAGATAAAAACTACCGGCAATCCACAAAAGGTTGCCGGTGATTTTTTGCTATAAGGAACTTTACGGGAATGTTCTGTTAAACAAAAAGATAGTATGTGCCAGTGATGTGCACTTGCGCGAAGAAGAATATGTGCAAATCCCGGAATCGATGCAGGCGAAGGAAAAAATAAGGAGTTTCCGCTGAATGGAAAATCAGCAAAAGATATTTTGATAGAGTCAACAACGAAAATTTGTCAACAATAGAAAATTACATTGTTTTATTTTGGAAACAATCTATGATAGAATGAACTTGTTAACAAAAAGTAATAGTTTTAAGAAACCGGTTCTGTACAGATCAAACAAAAACTATATCCAATTTACAAAAAGAAGGGGAGACTTTATATGAATCCTGCAATACTTACAATCATCATCCTGATCTGTGCCGTGATTTCGTTCCTGTTGGAAAAAATCCCGGTCAATATGACGGTTATGCTGACAATGCTGGTGTTAGTCGTTACCGGTCTCGTAGAGCCGAAAGCAGCGATTTCCGGATTTGCGAGCACTACGATCATCATGCTTATCGGCGTTGTCATTGTCGGAAGTGCCCTGTTTGAAACGGGTGTCTGTGACAAGGTAGCTGCTCAGGTTACTCGTTTTGCCAAGACAGAGAGACAGATGATTACTGCGATCCTGATCCTGGCCAGCATCATGTCTGCGGGCTTGAGCAACTCTGGTACGGTTGCTGTTTTCATCCCGATCATCATGGGTATCTGTGCTTCCACGAACTTCAGCCGCTCAAAACTTCTGATGGCTGCCTTTCTTGGTTCCATGGCCGGCGGCCGACTCACCCTGGTGGGCGATGCTGCCATCAACGTTCTCATCGGTGACCAGATCAAAGAGCTGGGATATCCGTTTGGATTTTTCGAGATCAGTAAGATCGGTGTGCCGCTGACTATCATCATGGCTCTGTATATCTACCTAATCGGTTATAAGTTCCTTCCGGACATTAAGATCAGCAATGCTGACGATGCTCTGTTTGAAAAGAAAGCACCTAAGGATGTTCCGCAGTGGAAACAGATTGCTTCTGTAGTTGTCCTGTTTGCGGTCTTCATCGGTATGATCTTCGAAAATGAGACGGGAATTCCTTCTTATATTGTTGCAATCATCGGTGCTGTGGTAGACGTTCTTTTAGGTATCTTTACAGAAGAGCAGGCTTATAAGCTTGTCAGCATCAAGACGATCATCCTCCTCGGAGGTATGACTCCGTTGGCGACTGCGTTAAAGAGCACCGGTGCAGCGGATATGATCGCAGGCCTGCTGCTTAAGATCATTGGCAATTCTACCAATGTTTATTTCATTACGATCGTGATCTTTGTACTGACAACTGTTATGACACAGTTCATGTCGAATGTAGTTACCGTTACCCTGCTGATGCCGATCGTTATCTCTGTTGCAAATGAAATCGGCGTTGTGCCGTCTGCGATGATCATGGTTCTTGGTATTGCTTCTACCATGAGTATCCTGAGCCCGATTGCCTGCCCGCCTGCGAACCTTATTTATTCTTACGGCGGTTACAAATTCTCGGATTATCTCAAGAGCAACATTGGGCTGGTACTTCTCTTCCTTGTTGCCTGCATCATTCTGATCCCGATGCTCTGGCCGTTGTACGGTTAAGTTTCGAAAAGGAGGATATCTGTTATGAAGATGGATTTATTGATCCGGAATGCAGCATTGCTGGACCTTGAAACTGGTGTGGAGATGTGCTCGGATGTTGGAATTCAGAGAGGACGTATCGTGTTTGTTCAGCCCGTCGGAACGGCGCAGCCGGATGCGTGGAAGGAACTGGATGCTGCGGGATCCTATCTGTTTCCGGGACTGATCGATGCGCATGTTCACCTGTTTCAGCACGGGAGTGGTTTTGGAATGGACGCAGACCGTCTGCTGAGTGCGGGTGTGACTACTGCGGTAGATATGGGCAGCGCAGGTTATGCGAACTTTGCTGCCATGCATCAGTGTGATCTTGCAGGAAAGAAGCTTCGTCTGAAAAGCTTTCTGAATCTGTCTCCGATCGGACAGCCTGGAAAAGGGATCAATGAACCGCTTGGAGATGATGTCCTCAGCATCGAAAAGATGCAGGAAATGATGGAACAGTATCCGGGAGAGATCGCCGGTGTTAAGGTCCGGATCAGCCGTCCCATTGTAGGGGAGCTGGGGCTGCAGCCTCTGCGCAGAGCAGTAGAAGCCGGGGAAGCACTGGGAATCCCGGTGTGCGTCCATACGACGAATCCGCCTGAGGAAGCTTCGGAGGCAGCTGCAATTCTCCGCCCAGGCGACATTTACAGCCATACCTACCATGGAAAGGGAAACACCATTCTCAATGCAGGCGGAAGTGTTCAGGAAGGAATTCTGGAGGCACAGAAGCGGGGCGTTCTCATGGAAGTGGGAAACGGGAAAGTGAACTTTAACTTCCTGGTTGCTGAAAAGGCCGTTGCCGCTGGTCTGTGGCCGGATATCATCAGCAGCGACTCGACTCCTGCAACCTTCCATCAGTCTCCGGCGATGTGGGATCTGCCGTTTGTAATGTCAAAATTCCTTTTCCTGGGAATGCCGCTCCATAAAGTGATCCGCGCAGTGACGGAGACACCGGCGAAGTGTCTTGGCATGGAAGACCGGATCGGAAAGATCGCTCCGGGTTATGATGCAGACCTTGTACTCTGCCGGATGGAAGAAGGCGCTGTTCCGTTCGAAGATTCGGATGGAAACCGCCGGATGGGGGGTCGGCAGCTGAAAGTTCAGACGACGATCCGAAGCGGAGAAATTGTTTTTCGCGCAAATGACTGAGCTTGATCAATGAAGTGTATAAAAAGTCACCAACAATCGGAAAAGGGTTGATGGTGGCTTTTTTGCAGCTGTCATGAATCTGAAAAGAGTTACTGGTGAAAGATCCGTAGGTAGGGATAAAATAGACATTTATTTAACATGTCTATTTCATTTGAAAAATAAATATGTTAATATAGAATCATTAAACAGATCTCTTTCCTGGAGATCATGGCCCGTAAATTTGGGCGTCTGTGGCATCTGACTTCAACTCTGAAATCATTCCCACGAAATTGCAAAAAAACTCAATATCATGTACAATGAAAGGAGAAAACGATGGCAAGAGTCAACAGAAAATTTAAAGACAGCCTTTTTCGAATGGTATTTCATGGGAAGGAGGAATTGCTGAGTCTGTATAACGCAGTGAATGGAAGTGCGTATACGAATGCAGATGACCTTGAGATCAATACACTGGAAGATGCGGTGTATATGGGCATGAAAAATGATATCTCGTTTTTGTTTGCGAGCTATCTGAATCTATATGAGGCGCAGAGCACCAGCAATCCGAATATGCCATTGAGAGGAACGATATATTTCGCTGATCTGCTGAAAGGCTGGATCGAAAGCAATCAGCTTGATGTGTATTCGGAGAAGCAGATTATGATTCCAAGACCGAAATACATTATTTTTTATAATGGTCTGAAAGAGGAGCCGGAAAGAAGGATTCTTCGATTATCAGATTCATTTGAAGGAGAAAGGGATGAGGAAGCGGCGTTAGAATGTACGGCGGTTATGCTTAATATCAACTACGGATATAACCGGGAATTGATGGAAAAATGTCAGACACTGCATGATTATTCCTGGTTTGTGGAAGTGGTGAGACAAGGTGTCCGCACGGGTAAGACGCTGGAAAATGCTGTGGATGAAGCAATCGATAAATCGCTGAAGGAAGGCGTGTTGAAGGATCTTTTAAGGAAAAATAGAGCGGAGGTGAAGAACGTGGTATTGACAGAATATAACGAAGAACTGCATTTGAAGAATGTGAGGGAATGCGGCTATGAAGATGGATTGGATACGGGGCGCATGCAAAATCAGATCGAACTGGTTATAAAAAAAGTCCGGAAAGGCCAGTCACTGGAACAGATTGCAGATGCTCTGGAAACTTCGAAAGAGCAGCTGAAGGAGATATACGAGACTGTGGTGAAAGCTGCGCCGGATTATGATATTTCAAAAATTATGGAACAAGTGAAAATAAAAAACAGTTAGAAACAAAAACAGGCAGAACCTATCCTCCGATAAGTCCTGCCTGCTTTTTTTGTTTATGAGAAAAGAAAATGTCGTAGTAAATTAGAAATCGAACATTCCAGCCGGTTTTGTATCCGGTTTCTTTGTGTCTGTGTAGGTCTTTGCTGTTGCGTAGTCTACATCGTTGATCGGCCATGTCGGTTTCTTGCCTTCGTAAACTTCCTGAACGCCCATAGCAGCGAAGTAGGAAGCGCGGTGAGCAGCCTCTACTGTGTTGCCGCCGATATGCGGGTAGATGATCACGTTGTCAAGTGTGAGGAGCGGGTTCGCCGGATCAACCGGTTCTTTCTTGATCGCATCAAGACCAGCGCCTGCGATCACGCCGTTCTTGCATGCCTCGTAGAGAGCATCCTCGTCTACGCAGCCGCCGCGTGCAGTGTTGATCAGAAATGCGGTCGGTTTCATCATTGCGAGACGCTCTTTGTTTACCAGGTTCTTGGTAACCGGAGTGTTCGGGCAGTGGAGAGAAACGTAATCGCACTCTTTGAAGATACGGTCAAGATCACGAACAACCTCAACGCCGTCCGGGAACTCAGATGCCGGTTTGTACGGATCGTATGCGAGAACGTTCATCTCGAAAGCGAGGCAGCGTTTTGCAACGCGGCTTCCGATGTTGCCGCAGCCGATGATACCAATCGTCTTGCCGTTTAATGTATTCTTGCGAACTTTTAATTTTGCCTTGTAGAAATCGTCAACCCATGTCTTGTGAAGAACAGTTACGTTACGGCTGCACTCGAGGATGAGTAACATTGCAGTCTCTGCAACGGATGTGCTGTTTGCAACCGGTGCGTAGAGAGCCTGAACATTGTTGTCATGGCAAGCCTTTACGTCAAGAGCGTCGAAACCAGCGCCGTGACGAACGATTACTTTTAAGTTCGGATTAGACTCGATCACTTCGCGAGTGATCGGTGTGATACGAACGATCATCGCATCCGGCTGATATTCCTTGAAATCAGCGAGAACATCTTCTGTCTCGAAACCGCGTCCGTCGATGACTGTGTGGCCAGCATCCTCAAGAAGCTTGCGGCCCTCGGACATAATTTCCTGCGGGAGTAAAATTTTCCAACCCATTGATAATACCTCCTATGATAAAACATCTGTTTTTGACTGCCTTTATTATAGTCGGTATTGTTCACAAAATAAAACAATCTGTTCTTGTAAAAATGAAAAGGAAATGTTGTTAAGCAATCTGCTGCATGGCCATCGCGTAGGATTGAAATTCCTGCATGATGGCTTTTTTCATACCGTCCGCATAGTGCGGAAGAATCAGATCATTTCGATAGATCAGGGAAATATCTATTTTTGAGAAAGAATGATTCATCCGAAGACAGTGGCAGTCTTCCGGCCATGAGATGATCCCTTTTTTGTGATCAAATAGGATCATCGGAGGGAGAAAGGCTGCACCTTGCGCGGAGCAGGCAAGTTGGTAGATGATGTTCTGGTCAGAGGCTTCCAGCGATGTCTTTGGCATGATCCCGCAGCGGTCATATGCGCGGTCAAGGACAGAACGGATCCGGTTGTCGGATGCGAGGAGCAGGATCGGGAAATCCTTCAGGTCAGATACATCGAGACCGGTCGCGCTGCTCTTGTTCAGAAGTTCTTCCCAGTGATCCGGACAGTACTTCTTCAACAGCTGATCATGAATCAGGCAGAAGATATATTCTGATGCGAGAGGAACAGCTGTCAGATTGGAAGCAGCCGGGACATCGACGCCGACAAAAAGATCAAGCTTTCCTGCCTGGATCTCATCTGCCATTTTCAAAGTATAAGACTGGCGAAGATTCAGAGAAACATTGGGATAGTCAGCATGATACCGTTCCCAGATCCCGGGGAAAAACACCTGAATCCGCTGTCTGGACATGCCGAGCACGAGATGCCCGGAACATTCGGCGGAAAGATCCGCCAGGGAGGCCATCATCTGGGATTCGTTGCGTGCGATCTGTTTTGCATAAAAGAGCATGGTTTCTCCGGCAGGCGTAAGTTTCAGGAAAGGTTTCCGCTGAAACAGTTCGATCCCATATTCTTCTTCCAGACGTTTGATTGAACCTGAGAGGGATTGTTGTGTGATATGCAGAGCTTCGGACGCCTTCGTAAAATTCATTTCTTCTGCAAGTGCTATAAAATACTGGCATGTTTTTAAATTCATAAATACCTCCATAAACGTATGATATGTGTGAAAAGATACACAGCAAAATACTGTTGAAAAAAGATATTATAACTGTTGGAAAACTGTTACATCTGTATGATAGTATAAAACCAACAAGAAATCCAGTACATTTCATAGTAAAAATGATGAAAAAGGAGTATTCGATATGGTTAGATTGATGGACTGCACTTTAAGAGATGGTGCAAATGTTGTAGGTAAAGGATTTGATGAGGAGATCACAAAGATCGTCCTTGATATTTTAACAGAGAGCAAGGTTCCGATCATTGAGTTTGGAAATGCAGGCGGAATCGGAGCTTACGAGGTTGCAGGATTTACAAACGCTCTGACTGATATGGAATATCTTGATCTGGTCCAGCCGTATCTGGATAAAGCCGAGATAGGTATGTTCTTAAACGCAAAGCGTTTCCGTGAGCCGAATGTAGAGCTGGCAGCTTCAAAAGGAATGAAGTTTTTACGCTGCGGCGCTGATGCGGGTGATGCGAGAAAAATTTCGGAGGAACCTGTGAAAGCAATCAAAAAATGTGGAATGAAGGCATTTTACTCTGCAATGAAGGCATATCTCCTGACACCGGAGGAGCTGGCAGAGGAGGCAAAATTTCTCGAATCCATCGGTCTCGATGAATTTACGATCATGGACTCCGCAGGAACGATGATGCCGGACGATGTAAAGAGAGCGACAGAGTGCTGCAAGAACGCAGTTAAGATCCCGGTAGCATTCCACTGCCACAACAATCTAGGACTTTCCGCCGCAAATGCGATCGCGGCCTATGAGAGCGGAGCTGATATCCTTGATTGCGGCCTGATGGGAATGGCAAGAAGCGCAGGAAATCTGCCGACGGAAGCAGCTGTTGCGTTTATGCAGAAATATGGAGAATTCCAGGACATCGATCTCTACGCAATGTTAAACGGAATCGACCAGAGACTTCTCCCGGCGATGGAAAAGCATTCCTATCATGATGCGATCCCGCCGTATGACCTGATCCTCGGTGTATCCGGAGCACATTCCAGCTTTGGAAAGACATTCAAAGCGGTTGCAAAAGACACCGGAGCTGACCTTTATAAGCTGATCGTGGAAGTCAGCAAGATCAATCGGAAAAATCCGAGCGAAGATCTGATGCGTGAAGTTGCGGAAAAAATTAAATAATAAGAGGAAAATATCATGAAAGTAGCAATTGTTGGAACATATCCGGCAGAAACATATAAAAAATTTGAGGAACATTTTGCAGGAAACCCGGAAATCGAAGTCGTGGAGATCGACACACAGGAAAAATTTGACGCTCTGACAGAGGCGGACGCGATCATTCTTCGTATTTTCAAGATGCCGAAGGAAGTTATCGCAAGGATCAAAGGTTTAAAGATGATCATGCGCTGGGGAGCCGGTTTTGACTCGGTTGATGTGGAGGAAGCAGGAAAACGCGGGATCCGTGTCTGCAACACACCGGGAGCAAACGCTTATGCGGTCGCAGAACTTACCGTTGCACTGATGCTCGCAGTCGGAAGAAAGCTGATCTGTCATGACCGGTCGATCCATCAGGGAGAATGGAGCAAAAATACCTTCCTGAATCAGACAAGAACCTTAAATAATAAGGTAGTCGGAATTGTCGGCGGAGGAAACATCGGACGTCAGGTCGCTTCAAGAGTTCAGGCATTCGGGGCACGTGTGCAGTATTATGATCCGTTCCGCATGCCGGAGGAGAGAGAAAAAGAACTTCAGATGAAATATGTGGAACTTGAGGAACTGATCCGCACCAGCGATGTGGTCACACTTCATGTTCCGCTTATGGATTCCACGCGCCATATGATCGGGGAGAAGGAGATCGAGACAATGAAGGATGGTGCAATCCTGATCAACGTCGCAAGAGGCGGACTTATGGACGATGAGGCAGTTGTGAAGGCTGTGAACAGCGGAAAACTTTCCGGTGCCGGGATTGACTGTGTGGAGGATGAACCTGCAAAGCCGGGCAGCCCGATCCTTGAAAATCCGAATATCATTGTGACACCGCATGTCGGAGGCGGTTCTGCGGACATCTCTGATGTTATGTTCCCGATGATCACGGAGAATATCGAGCTTCTGGCAGAGGGAAAAGAGTTAAAGTATGTGGTGAATAAGCAGTATCTGTAACAACAAAATGTTGTGGAAAAAAGAAAATTTTGCTGTTGGATATTGCCAGATCAATTTGATATGATTCTATTGTAAATATTTACCAATAATTCGTCAAAAAAACGCAAACAAAAAGTAATTTACACAACTGACAGAAAACGACAAGGGGGAAATAATATGCAAATTGACGAATCAATGATTCGGGATATGTATCCGGAACTTGACTGGATCCAGGATGAAGCGCTCCGTAAAAAATGTGCGGAAGCGATGTGTGAAGCCTACCAGGATGGCGGATGGACAGCAGAAACGAAAGACTCTCTTCCTGTTTCCGTAACAAAAGTAAAAGTTCCGAAATTGAATCACGCAGTGGAGCATATCCGGGTAGTGACCAAAATCGCCGCATCCATCTATGATGATCTGGAATCTATGTATGGGATGAACGGATGTCCGAGAGACCTTGTTATCGCAGGTGCCCTTCTCCATGACCTTGGGAAACCAATGGAATTTATGATGAATGAGGATGGAAGTTTTGGATATGCTCCGGGAGCAAAGATCATGAGACACCCGTTAAGCGGTGCGATCCTTGCAGACAGACATGGACTGGGGGATGAGATCGTTCATATTATCGCAACTCATTCATTTGAGGGAAATGCATCTTATAAAACGTTGGCAGCTCAGATCGTGTGTGCCGCAGACAACATCGCATTTGCATATCTGCTTGCCTTCAATCCGGAATAGAAAATGTTTTTGGGATAAATTATACGATATTATATAAGCACAGGAGGTTACTTTATGAAAAGAAGATCAGTAGTCGCAACAATGTTAGCAGCAGCAATGGCATTATCATTAACCGCATGTGGAAGCAAATCTGCAGATACAGCGCAGACAACAGCAGCAGCGGGAACAGATACAACAGCGGCAGCAGATGCCAATACCACTTCTGACTGGCCGAAACAGACGATCACAATGATCTGTGGATTCGGTGCAGGCGGAAGTTCAGACCTTGGTGTCAGATCGCTGGCTTCTTCCATTGAAAAACAGACAGGTGTTTCCTGCGTTGTGCAGAATGTTACAGGAGCAAATGGCTGGATGGCATGGTCACAGCTGCTTCATTCCAAACCGGATGGTTATACGATCGCTCTTGTAAATACACCGGCATTATTTACCGATTATCTGGATCCGCAGCAGGGACATAAAGAGACGATGGATGACTTTGATTTTATCTGCAACCATGTTACTGATACGGGACTTCTCGTAGCGAAAACAGGAAAATATGCTGATATGGCAGCATTTATGAAGGCTGCTGAATCGGATGGTGGCGTTACGGTCGGTGATGTTGGAGCGAATGGTAATAAGCACATTGCAACACTTCAGCTTCAGTCTGCAAATGAAGGTTCTACTCTGACTCCGGTCCATCAGTCTGGTTGGAGCGATAACTACGCAGCAGTTCTTGGCGATTCTGTTGACGCAGTAAGCGCTACATACGGCGATGTTGCATCTGTACTTGCAGATGGAGATGTGCAGGTCCTTTGTGTATTCGCAAAAGAGCGTCTTGATGTACTTCCGGATGTTCCGACATGTGAAGAAGCTGGATTTGGCAGTGTCATTTCAGAGCCGTCCCGTGGATACATGCTTCCGAAGGGTGTAGATGCGGCAACAAAAGCAAAGATCGAAGAAGTATTCGAGAAAGCGATCGAAAACGAGGATCATCAGACTGATATGGCAAACCTTGGTCTTATTGTTAATTATGTAGGCGGAGAAGATTATTTAACCATGTTAAAATCCCAGGAGCAGGATATCATCGCTTTAAAACCGGAACTTGGTTGGAAGTAAGATTGAAAGAAAGGCAGATGGATTCATGAATTTTCTGAAAAAATGCAGTCAGGATGTTTACATCGCACTGGTATTACTGGCGATCAGTGTGTATATGATCTTTGATGCACTGACAAAAATGAGTTCTGATGCGGCACAGTTCCCGATCCTTATCCTTATCGTATTTATCGCGTTATCCATTGGTCTTTTGATCAAAGGAATCCGTGATACGCAGAATGCGGAGAAAGAGGGAACAAAGTTAAAAGGACAGATCAAGATCTCAGAGATCAAGATGCCGCTTGTTGTGTTTGCATTTATAGCAGTTTACATCGTTTTAGTTGATATGATTGGTTTTATTGTTCCTTCGCTTGTTTTTACAGTAGGGCTGATGTGGTTTAATCATATCCGCAATAAAGTGGTGTGCATTCTGGTGCCGGTTGGTCTGGTAGGATTCTTATACGTACTCTTTACCTTTATCCTGGCATCTCGCTTACCGTAAAACAGGAGGGAATCGTATGTGGCAGCAGGTATTGACAAATTTAATCAGCATTGAGAGCCTTATGGCTCTCGTGCTTGGTGTTGTTGGAGGAATGATTATCGGAGCCCTGCCTGGCTTAAATGCTACTATGGCAATCTCGCTTTTGATCCCGATCACATACTCTATGGCACCACATGCCGCGTTCATTATGATGATGGCGGTTTATACATCAGCTTTTTACGGCGGATCATTGACGGCGATCCTGATCCATACACCAGGTACTCCTTCCTCCGCTGCAACAGCAGGTGATGGTTATGCACTGACGAAAAAGGGACGCGGTCTGGAAGCAATGGGAATGTCTACAGTGGCATCCATGTTCGGCGGCGCAGTCAGCGGTGTTGCTTTACTGACACTGGCTCCGCTTCTTGGAAAGATCTCCCTGATGTTCAGTGCTCCGGAATATTTCCTAATCGTAATCCTTGGACTTTCCATTATCGGAGGACTTGGCGGCGGATCCATGATCAAGGGATTTTTAATGGGCTGCTTTGGCTTGTTCCTTGGAACGATCGGAACAGATGGACTGACTGGACAGCTTCGTTTTACATTTGGAATTGATGGACTTTATGCAGGAATTTCTACAGTACCGGCGCTGATCGGTCTGTTCTCCATTTCTCAGGCGCTTGTTTTAAGTGAAAAATATCTGGATTTCAAAAATGGGATACACAGAACACTGGATGACAACAGCATGAAAGGAAAATTCCTTCCATCATTTAAAGAAATGCTCCGGTTAGGACCAAACTTTATTCGCTCTGCGATCATTGGTGTGGTTGTCGGAATCCTGCCGGGTGCCGGCGGAGACATTGGTGCATGGTTTGCTTACAGCCAGGCGAAAAAAGCATCAAAACACCCGGAAGAGTTCGGAGATGGATCGCTGGAAGCAATCTGCGCGTCTGAGACAGCGAATAACGCAGTTACAGGCGGAAGTATCATTCCGCTCATCACATTAGGTATTCCTGGATCAACAGTGGCAGCAGTTCTTTTAGGAGCTTTGATCCTCCATGGATTAACTCCGGGACAGTCCATGTTCACAAAGAATATTACAACGACATATACGATCATCATTGGATTTATTCTCGCGAATATCATGATGGGACTGATCGGTATCGTGATCTGCAGACAGGTCGTAAAGATCACAAAAGTATCAGATGCGATCCTGATCCCGGTTATCGTTGTTTTATCTACAATTGGTTCTTACTCCATCAACAATCGCTTCAGTGACGTATATCTGATGCTGATCTTTGGTCTGATCGGTTATCTTTGCAGAAAACTCGATCTTCCGACCGCTCCGATCATCCTTGGAATGCTTCTGGAGGCAACCGGAGAATCAGGATTTAAAAATGCGATCCTGATGTCTAAAGGACAGCCGGTAATCTTATATTATTTACAGAGACCGGCAAGCCTTGTACTTTTAGTACTGATTTTCCTGACAGTTGTTGTACCGATCATCAGTATGGCAATGAAGGCAGTAAAGAGCAGAAAGACTGCGTAAAATCAGGCAGCTTGAAAAAATCCCCTGGACTCATGAAAAGGTGAGTTTCAGGGGATTTTTGTGCTCTGCATGTTGATCTAATTCGGCCGCACCTTCGCAATCTCACCAAACACATCCTTCGTGATCTCGATAAAATCATGTGCGTAGTCCGGCAGGAAGCGCTCTTTGTGGTAGGCGAGGACGAGGCGGTGGTTGATGAGCGATTTCTTCAGGGCGACAGGGAATGCGTTTGCGTTCGGGTTTGCGGCTAAAAGCGTCGGGAGACGCATCTGGGTGCAGAAGAATGCTCCGTAGTTATAAGGATAGAGGGATACAAAAAGCTCCGTGGTCTGGGATTCCAGGAAAATATTTGGTTTTACTTTGACATCCAGGAAACACTGGTCCAGAGTCTTTCGAAGCTTCATGGAAGGAGCCGGGAGCAGAAACGGGATTTTTGAAAACCGTGCCAGTTCGACTCCGCCGGCGGATTCCTCCTTCAGACTCTGCCAGGAATCCGGATAATATTTCTGAAGAAGCTCATCGGAACAGACCAGATAGATGTGGTCGGTCAAAAGAGGATAAGATTCCAGTTTTGGATTATCCTGGTACATGATTCCGATGAAAATATCAAGTTCTCCGTCGTAAAGACGTTCCTCCATCTTATTAGAAGATTCGTTGCACAGTTCGATCTTGATATTCGGCCATTTTTCATAGAATCTCGGCAGGATCTCCGGGAGGCAGATCTGTCCCCGGTAGGCCGGGATCCCGAGCTTCAGGTTGCCGATGCTTTTTTCGGAGATGTCGGCGAGACGGTTCTGGAATTCATGTTCCTCAGCGAGGATGCGGACTGCGACTGCGTAGAGCTGTTCTCCTGCGTAGGTGAGCGCGAGCTTTGGCTTCCGGTGAAAGAGCGGGACGCCGTAGTACTGTTCTAGACGCTGGATGTGCTGGCTTAAGTTCTGTTGGGAGATGTAGAGCTTCTGGGCGGTGTTCGTGACGTGAAGCTCTTTTGCAAGTTCTACGAAATAATAGAGGCTCAACAGGTTCATAAAAAGACTCCTTTGTAAAAGTAGATATGAAATATATGGGATCTTCCAAATGAAAATCCATGTTCGGGAGTAACCGTCTGTTACTCAAAAGATCAACAGGGCAGCAGGTTCCTGTTTTGTGACGGATTCCATGATGTGAAACAGCCGGTCTTAACGGCTGAAATCAATGCAGATACACGGAAATCCGGCAGGATGAGCCCGCCGCTTTCATTATATAAATGCGAAGATCAGATGTAAAGCGCTCAACAAAAAAATGTTGTAAAAAGCAAATAAATACATTGTTTGTAATTGTCATAATCCTGCGATACAATATCCTCAGAAAGAGATGAGGGAGCGAAAAGCAACCTCAACCACATAAAAATCCACGGAAAAGGAGATTATGACAATGGCAGTAGGTAAGAGAATCTATTTAAAGAGACACATGCCGGATCACGATGTAATGATGCAGTTCAAGAACATCCCGGCGTCCAACACCTGTGATGTAATGGGTAGAAACGCAGCGATGAACCCGAGAATTCATCTGGTAAGCCAGCCGAAAGAGCAGATGGCAGTAGGACCGGCTCTCACAGTTAAGGCAAGAGGCGGCGACAACCTGGCTCTTCATGCAGCATTAAACATCGCTCAGGAAGGTGACTTCATCGTTGTATCCAACGAAGAGGATGATACACGTTCCCTGATGGGTGAGATCATGATGGCTTACCTTCGTTACGACAGAAAGATCGCTGGTATCGTTCTTGACGGACCGATCCGTGACATCGATGAGATCGGTAAGTGGGATTTCCCGGTATACTGCACAGGCACAACACCGGGCGGACCGTACAAAGAGGGTCCGGGTGAAGTGAACGTACCGGTATCCTGCGGCGGAGTCAGCGTAAACCCGGGTGATATCATCCTGGCTGATCCGGATGGCGTTATCGTTATCCCGAGAAAAGACGCTCCGCAGATCTTAGAGGATGCGAAGAAGTTCCAGGCAGCAGACGAGAGCAAGCTTGCAGCTGCAAAGAACGGCACAGCAAAGAGAGAGTGGGTCGAGAAGACTCTCGCAGCAAAAGAGTTCGAGATCATCGACGACGTTTACGAGCCGTAATTCTGAGAAAAATTTGTCAGCCTGCGCGGGACACTGGCAAAACTGCGCCAGTTCCCACGTGAGCCTGACCTGAACATGTCTTTCCGGGCGGTCAAATGTCCGGAGAGGATTTAATTTCATTCATTTCATAATGAAGACTCCTATACTTTATGTTTGTTATACCCCAAACCTTATTTTGCGAAAAGCGAACAAGGGACAGAACACCCATTCTGTCCTTTGTTCGCTTTTTGCGCAACAGGAAATTTCGATGGAAGATCGCCGCAGGCGGCTATACCCGGAGCGGAAAATGTGTCGGGATATGATCTGAAAAGCGGAAAACACTGAAAATTTTATTTAGAATACTTATAAATTATAGTTACATAACAAAGAATTTTTGTTAAAATAAACGAAATACATTGTTTGTGTTTTTGAAGGAACAAAGATACAATATCCGCAGAAAGTGATTGGGCCAATCAGATCAATACCAAAGATCAAAAAAATATGCTTTCAGATGGGTCAAAACCTCACCTGACCCTGACTATCCATTATCAAAAGAAAACCTGCAGCTGTGAAAACCTGAACGGCTGCAAATGATTTACGGGGGTACAATATGACAGTTGCGTCACTATTCAGCGACATGATCCTCATTGGCGTATTCATGCTCGCGGGATTCTTTGTAAGAGAAATCGTGAAACCAATCCAGAAGCTGTTCCTTCCGGCGTCCCTGATCGGAGGACTTCTGGCACTGATCCTTGGTCAGCAGATGCTTGGCCTTGTTGAGATTCCGGAGTCTTTCTCCAAGTTCTCCAACGTCCTGATCGCTCCGATCATGGCGGCACTGTTATTCGGCGTTACGATCAACAAAAAGAAAGTTGTCGGATACATGGATTACATCTGCGTTGAGCAGGGAATCTACGGAATGCAGATGTGTGTCGGCGCCGGTCTCGGTGCTCTGCTCGCAGTGATCTGGCCGGGTCTCCCGAAGGGATGGGGCACCATGGGCGTGTTCGCATTCCAGGGCGGCCACGGAAATGCCGGTGCAGCAGGACAGACATATGAGAACCTCGGTATTCCGGGAAACATGTCCATCGGTATGGTACTTGCGACCTTCGGTCTGATCATGGCTATGTTAGTCGGTATGATCGTTGTAAACATCGGTGTCAGAAAAGGCTGGACAAAGTTCGTAAAAGATGCACAGAAACAGCCTGACTGGTACTACGGCGGTGTTCTTCCGGATGACAAGAAAACTTCCATCGGAAACACGGTTACAAGCTCCATCGGTATCAACCATCTCGCTCTTCAGGGCGGCTGGCTCCTCGGTTCTGTTTATGTAGGACGTCTTCTCATCAAGACAGTCGGTCTTGTATGGCCGGGCGTCAGCGTTCTCCCGAGCGTTATCCAGGGTATCCTCGGCGGCGCGATCGTATGGAACGTTGCAAAGGCAGTGAAACTTGACCGTTACATCGATGTAAAGACGATCAAACATGTCAGCGGATTTTTACTTGAGGTCGTTGTCCTCACGGCGATGGCAACTCTCGATATCGACCTGATCAGTACATATATTGTACCGATCGTTGTCTACACAGCGATCTGCTGTGCACTGACACTTGCGATCGCCCTCGGCTTCTGCAAACTCTTCTGTAAAGATGAGTGGTTCGAGAAAGCGATCATGGCATTCGGCGTAGGTACCGGAAACACAGCGACAGGTCTTGCGCTTGTCCGTGCGGTTGACCCGGATTCCAACTCCAGTGCACCGGATAACCACGGTGTGTACAGCGCAGTTATGTGCTGGAAGGAAGCATTCGCAGGTCTCGTTCCGATGTGGACGATGACAGGCGTCGGAATGACGATGGGCGTCGGCGGAGCGATGTTTGCGATCTGCATCATCGTGGGATGCATCTTATTCGTTCGTCCGAACAAAAAGACGGCATAAAATTTCGTATCGATTCAGCAGGCCTGAACATTTACAAAATTTCATAGCATTCACAAAGCGGGACAGGGCAGAAAGCTCTGTCCCGCTTTGTATATGACGCAGTAAAGTCCCACCTTGCAAAGCCTGTGAAACTATGCTATGATATCATGTGATTTCGTCTGCATCCATATAGGATACAGGCATATGTGCGGAAAGCCGGATATGACAGAACGGAATAAAACGATTGGTCCTGACCGGCGATCATAAAAAAGGAGAAACAGCATATGAAATGGAAGAAATTCACTCTTGAGACGACCACGGACGCAGTGGACTATCTCGGAAGTATGTTCGATGATATCGGGATCGAAGGAATGGAGATCGAGGACAACGTGCCGCTCACAGAGAGCGAGACAAAGGGAATGTTTATCGATATTCTCCCGGAACTCCCGCCGGACGACGGTACTGCCCGCGTAAGCTTCTACCTCGATGAGGATGAAGATACGGAAGAAAAGTTAAAAGCAGTCCGCGAGGGACTTGAGGAGATCAGCCAGTTCGTAAATATCGGAACCGCAAAGATTACAGAGTCCGAGACGGATGATAAGGACTGGATCAACAACTGGAAACAGTATTTCAAACCGTTTACCGTGGACCATATCCTGATCAAGCCGACCTGGGAGGAGATCCCGGAAGAACATAAGGATAAGCTCCTGATCCAGATCGACCCGGGAACCGCCTTCGGAACCGGAAAACATGAGACAACGCAGCTCTGTATCCGCCAGCTTGAAAAGTATGTAAAGCCGGGCGTAAAGGTCCTTGACCTCGGAACGGGAAGCGGAATTCTCGGGATCGCGGCTTTAAAACTGGGCGCTGATTATGTATTCGGAACTGATCTTGATGAGAATGCGATCACGGCTGTCCATGAAAACCTGGCTGCGAACGAGATCCCGGAGGAGAAGTTCGGCGTGATCCAGGGAAACATCATCGACGACAAGGCAACCCAGGACGCAGCTGGATACGAGTGCTACGATATCGTTGTGGCAAACATTCTCGCCGACATTATTATCCTGATCCAGAAACAGGTTCCGTTCCACTTAAAGAAAGGCGGGATCTTCATTAGCTCCGGTATCATTGATATGAAGGAACAGGCGGTCCGCGAAGCTCTCGAGGCAAACGAAGCGTTCGAGATCCTTGAAGTGACAAGACAGGGCGAGTGGGTATCCTTTACAGCGAGGAAGAAATAGTGTACCATTTTTTTACGGAAACAGAATTTTTTACAGGGACGGAGGCCGTGATCACCGGCCCGGATGTGAATCATATTAAAAACGTGCTGCGGATGAAGCCGGGTGAGAAGATCCTGCTCAGCGACGGAAAGGGAACGAACTGCCTCTGCGAGATCACGGAGCTTTTTCCGGACAAGGTTCTCGCGAAGATCCTGCCGGAAGAGGTGGACGATACGGAGCTTCCGGTACAGGTGACTCTGTATCAGGGACTTCCGAAAGCAGATAAAATGGAATTTATCATCCAGAAATGTGTAGAACTCGGCGTCACAAAGATCGTTCCGGTGGATACCGATCGCGCGGTGGTGAAGCTCGACGCAAAGAAGGAAGAAGCGAAGAGAAAACGCTGGTACGGGATCTCCGAGAGCGCGGCGAAACAGTCGAAGCGCATGATCGTGCCGGAGATCGGAAATGTGATGAGATTCAAGGCGGCGATCGAGGCGGCGAAAGCGGATGACCTGGCGATCATTCCTTATGAGGATTCGGAAAGTCTCCCGGGTGCGGGCGGAATGGCGCTCACGAGAGAGCTGATCGGAAGCTTAAAGCCGGGACAGAAACTGTCCATCTTTATCGGACCGGAAGGCGGATTTTCGGACGGGGAAGTGGAGAGTGCGATGAACTCCGGCGTGAGACCGGTGACACTCGGAAAGCGGATCCTGAGAACCGAGACGGCCGGAATGTTCGTGATGGCGGCTGTCGGACTGCTGCTGGAATCATGAAGAAACGTGGAATACGAGAATAAGGAGAACGATCAGGATAACAGAAAAATGACAACAGAAAAACTGTGTGCATGGAGTTATTGCTGATAAACTGGGAGTAATACAACTCATGGATAAGAGAGAAGTTTATTTTGACAACTCCGCGACCACCCGCGCGTTCGATGAAGTGCGCGATATCGTCGCTGAGACGATGACCGTGGATTACGGAAATACGTCCTCCAGACATATGAAAGGTGTGGAGGCGGAAAACTACATTAAGACTGCCCGCGAGGAGATCGCGAAAACGTTAAAGGTAAAGGACAAGGAGATCCTCTTTACCTCCGGCGGAACGGAGTCCAACAACATGGCTCTGATCGGCACGGCGCTTGCAAACAAGCGCGCCGGAAACCACATCATTACCTCCTGCGTGGAACATGCGTCCATCTACAATACGACAGCATTTCTTGAGGAGCTTGGTTTCCGCGTGACCTACCTTCCGGTCGACCACAACGGACATGTCTCCCTGGATGCACTCCGCGAGGCGATCTGCGACGATACGATCCTGGTGTCCGTCATGTATGTGAACAACGAGATCGGCGCTGTGGAGCCGATCGAGGAGATCGCGAAGATCATCAAGGAGAAAAAGCCGTCCGTCTACTTCCATGTTGACGCGATCCAGGCTTACGGAAAATATGTGATTCGCCCGAAAAAACAGGGGATCGATCTGTTATCTGCCAGCGGCCACAAGATCCACGGACCGAAGGGAACCGGCTTCCTCTATATCGATGAGCGCGTGAAGATTAAACCGATCATCTACGGAGGCGGTCAGCAGAAAGGCATGCGCTCCGGAACCGAGAACGTTCCGGGCTGTGCAGGACTTGGTCTTGCGGCAAAGATGGTCTATACAGACTATGACGCGAAGATCGATAAGCTCTACGCGATCAAGGACCGCATGGTGAAAGGCCTGCAGGCGATGGACGGCGTTACGGTCCACGGACTTACCGGACGTGACAGTGCACCGCAGATCGTGGCGGCAGGATTTGAGGGCGTGAGAGCGGAAGTGCTTTTACACGCATTGGAAGATAAAGGGATCTATGTTTCTTCCGGTTCCGCATGTTCATCCAACCATCCGGGCGTGTCCGGAACCTTAAAGGGGATCGGCGTGAAGGATTCCCTGCTCGATTCCACACTCCGCTTCTCCTTCGGCGCATTCAATACGGAGGAAGAGGTGGACTACTGCCTGGACGTGTTAAAAGAGCTTGTTCCGATGCTGCGGAGATACCGCAGAGCATAAATACAGAAAACCAATGGAGGAAATTCCGTGAAATACAGATCATTTTTAATTAAATACGCGGAGATCGGCGTAAAGGGAAAGAACCGTTACCTCTTTGAGGACGCCCTTGTAAAACAGATCCATCACCGTTTAAAGAACCTGGAAGGAAAGTTCGAGGTTACAAAGGAAGCCGGAAGAATCTATGCGGAGGCATCTGAAGATTTCGATTACGATGAAGTGATCGACGCTCTCCAGCATGTATTCGGTATCGTCGGGATCTGCCCGATGGTTCAGATCGAGGACAACGGATACGAGGACTTAAAGGCCCAGGTGGTCAAGTATATCGATGACGCATATGAAGATAAACACTTTACGTTCAAAGTTGTCGCGAGACGTGCGAATAAGCAGTATCCGGTCGTTTCCGACCAGATCAACCGCGACCTCGGTGAGGTGATCTTAAACGCATTCCCGGAGACAAAAGTAAATGTCCACACACCGGACGTATTACTCCGTGTGGAAGTCCGCCACAAGATTAACATCTTCTCCGAGACGATCCCAGGACCGGGCGGAATGCCGATCGGAACCGCAGGACGTGCAATGCTGCTCTTATCCGGCGGTATCGACAGCCCGGTTGCAGGCTGGATGATCGCGAAGCGCGGCGTTACGATCGATGCGACTTATTTCCATGCTCCGCCGTATACAAGTGAGCGCGCGAAGCAGAAGGTCGTTGATCTCGCAAAACTTGTCGCAAAGTACACAGGTCCGATCCGCTTAAATATCATCAACTTTACCGATATCCAGCTCTACATCTATGATCAGTGCCCGCATGACGAGCTTACAATTATCATGCGCCGCTATATGATGAAGATCGCGGAGACGATCGCGAAGGAGAATGACTGTCTGGCACTCGTCACCGGCGAGAGCATCGGTCAGGTTGCATCCCAGACGATGCAGTCCCTCGCCGTTACAAATGAAGTCTGCGAGCTTCCGGTCATGAGACCGCTCATCGCGTTCGACAAGCAGGATATCGTGGATATTTCCTTAAAGATCGGAACTTATGAGACATCCGTTCTTCCGTATGAGGACTGCTGCACGATCTTCGTTGCAAAGCATCCGGTCACAAAGCCGAGCTTAAAGAAGATCAAAAATTCCGAGAAGAAGCTGGATGAGAAGATCGATGAACTGATGAAGACGGCACTTGAGACGAGAGAAGTGATCCGCTGCATCTAAAAAAGGTGCAAAAAAACTGCCGGAAGTAAGATTCCGGCAGTTTTTAAAACCTTGTAACTGTTCAGTACCTTTACAGTTACACCCCTTTTTTCTTATGCTTCAATGATATACGGAGCAAGTACGGTAAGGATCTCTTCTGTGTTTCCGCCATCGTGGATATTCAGATCGATCGGCTTGGAAAGATCCAGGCTGAAGATTCCCATGATGGATTTTGCGTCGATGACGTATCTGCCGGAAACAAGGTCGAAATCGGTATCAAACTTTGTAAGGTCGTTTACAAAAGACTTCACTTTATCGATGGAGTTTAAAGAAATTTTAACGGTTTTCATGTCAGTGTTCCTCCCAATACTCGAATATTTGTTATTCTGATAAAATAGAAAAACCTACTTTCATACTAAATGGACATGCATGAAAAGTCAAGAGGTATCTTGAATAATGTTTAAGTGTTACTGTATTACTGTACACGGTAGAAATTTTCTGAACTGAAAATCCCGTACAATACAGTTTTGGCAGCAGATTTTGCCGATTCGGAATGCGAAGCATCGGCAAAATCCGGGTATAGTGACAGAAATTGATTATATAATATGAGGAGATAGAATATGAGAAAAGCAGCGCTTCACAATCTTGGCTGCAAGGTAAATGCGTATGAAACGGAGGCGATGGAACAGCTTCTGGAGGCCGCTGGATATGAGATCGTGGGATTTGAGGAGAAAGCGGACGTCTATGTCATCAACACCTGCTCCGTGACGAATGTGGCAGACAAGAAATCACGCCAGATGCTGCACCGCGCGAAGGCGAAAAATCCGGACGCGGTCGTTGTCGCGGCAGGCTGTTATGTGCAGGCGGCAGCGGACAAACTGAGAGAGGACGCCGCTGTCGATCTGATCATCGGAAATAACCGCAAGGCGGATCTCGTTCCGCTTTTAGACGCCTGGTTTGCCGGAAAAGAGATCAAAGAGTCCATCACGGACCTCGCGGGATCCAATGAGTACGAGAAGCTTCACATTAAAAAGCAGGCGGAACACACCCGTGCGTTCATCAAAGTCCAGGACGGATGCAACCAGTTCTGCAGCTATTGCATCATCCCGTACACGAGAGGCCGCGTCAGGAGCCGCCGGCCGGAGGACGTGGAGGAGGAAGTAAAGATCCTGGCGGAGGAAGGTTACAAGGAGATTGTCCTCACAGGCATCCATCTGACTTCCTACGGCATCGACTTCAAGGATGAGGGGATCGACTTCCTGACACTGATCAAACGGCTGCATGCGATCGATGGGATCGAGCGGATCCGCTTCGGCTCCCTGGAACCGCGTGTGATCACGGAAACGTTCGCGGAGGAGCTTTCAAAGCTTCCGAAGATCTGCCCGCATTTCCACCTCTCTTTACAGAGCGGATGCGATGACACCTTAAAGCGCATGAACCGCCATTACACCTGTGAGGAGTACGCGGAGCGCTGCGCGATCCTCAGAAAATATTTTGAGAATCCGGCGATCACGACGGACGTCATCGTGGGATTCCCGGGGGAGACGGATGCGGATTTTGAGACGACAAGGGAATTCCTTGAGAAGGTCCACTTCTATGAGATGCATGTGTTCCCGTACTCCAGACGTGCCGGAACCCGCGCGGACCGGATGCCTGACCAGGTGCCGGAGCCGGTGAAGAAAGAGCGGAGTGCCGTTCTCTTAAAACTCGAGAAAAAAATGTCCGGGGAATACCGGGAATCATTCCTCGGGACGGAGCAGGAGATCCTCCTCGAAGAGCCGGTGACGATCGACAGCGAGGTCTGCATGACCGGATATACGAAGGAATATGTGAAGGCAGCAGTCCGACTTGACGGGCGCGATCCGAAGATGCTGAAAAATACATTTGTCAGGGGAACCTTGAAGGAATTCCTGACGGAGGAGATCATGCTGCTCTCATAGGGCAGCGCCGCCGATGGTCAGCCGGGCAAGTTTGTATTGCAGAAACGATAAAATTAGAGTAGAATAAAGAATAGCAACAAAAGGGTTGATATAAATCTGATTTATATCAGCACAAGAGGACGTGAGGATATTTATGGGCGATATCAGTAATACACAATATTTTAAAGCGGTACAGGAAGATAAGAAGCTTGAGGTCGGCGAGGTCCTTCGTGAAGTCTACGAAGCACTGACCGAAAAAGGGTATAACCCGATCAACCAGATTGTCGGCTATATCATGTCCGGCGATCCGACCTATATTACGAGCTATAAGAGCGCGCGAAGCCTTATCATGAAAGTAGAACGTGACGAGATCCTGGAAGAGCTGATGGAGAACTATATCGAGACGAGACTCCGCTAGTCTTTCCGCAAAGGATGAGATGTCAGGTACTGAACAGATACGACGCCAGAACAGACAGCCGGGAAGGAACATATCCGGCTGGTTTTGGTATGAGGAAAAATAACAGAGGACAGAGTTTATGAGAATACTCGGACTGGATTTCGGTTCAAAGACTGTGGGAGTCGCGGTCAGTGACGGACTTCTTCTGACAGCCCAGGGCGTGGAGACGATCGAGCGCAAGGATGAGAACAAACTGCGCAAGACGTGTGCCCGGATCGAGGAGCTGATCAGGGAGTATGAGATCACGGAGATCGTTCTGGGACTCCCGAAAAATATGAACAATACAGAGGGCGAGCGCGTTGAGAAAACGAAAGCCTTCGGAGAAATGTTAGAGCGTCGTACCGGACTTCCGGTGCATTACTGGGATGAGCGTCTCACGACCGTTGCTGCGGAACAGATCCTGATGGAGAGCGGAGTGCGCCGCGAGAACAGAAAAGCGGTGATCGATAAAGTTGCCGCGGGCCTGATCTTACAGGGATATCTGGACTGCTTAAAGACGAAAGAAGATCGTCAGGAAGACTGAGAACGAAACGTGTAACTACGAAAACAGGAAACACTCGGCAGATGGCCCGGCTGTGGGCTGCAGCAAACAGGAGAATATGTATGGAAGAGAGAAAGATCACACTGGTCGACGATGACCAGACACTCGAATTTTACGTTGTGGAAGAGACAAAATTAAACGGAGCGAACTATCTTCTCGTCACAGATGCGGAAGATGACGATGAGGAAGGCGACTGCTATATCTTAAAGGATATGTCCGGCGCTGAGGAGGCGGATGCCCTCTATGAGTTCGTGGAAGATGAGGACGAGCTGGAAGGACTCATGAAGATCTTCGCAGAGCTTCTTGACGACGTGGATCTGGAAAAACAGTAAAATAAGACAATGCGCGCCCACAACGGGCGTTTGACCCGGTCTTATCTGACGGAGATAAGACTGAGTAAATTTTTGCGGGATAGATGTTGGGAGACGAGAAAATGAACGATGAGACAGTAAAAGGACTGCTTCGCAAGGCAGGATTAAAAGTGACAAATCAGCGTATGATCGTGCTGGATATTATTGCGTCGCACCCGGCGGAACATCTGACCGCGGAAGAAATCTATGATCTGGCGAAAGTAAACAGCCCGGAGATCGGACTGGCTACGATATACAGGACCGTCCAGGTCCTTTTAGATCTGCATGTAATCGACAAAGTCACATTTGATGACGGTTTTACCCGGTATGAGCTGAACGGTGAAGAAAGCGCATCGGGACACCGTCATCACCATGCCATCTGCACAGGCTGTGGAAAGGTGTATTCCCTGGAATCGGACCTTTTAGACAGCCTGGAGGCGGAAGTGATGGAGAAACTGGGCTTTCTCGTGATGAACCACGAGGTAAAGCTCTACGGACTTTGCAGTGAGTGCAGAAAAAATGAAGAAAAAAAGAAAGAGGTTATGAATCGTGAAGAACGTGAAAAATGATACAGAAAACTGTAAAGTCAAAATTATCCCTCTCGGGGGACTGGAACAGATCGGAATGAACATGACAGCCATCGAGTACGGCGACAGCATTATCGTGATGGACTGCGGACTCGCATTTCCGAGCGACGATATGCTTGGAATCGACCTTGTCATTCCGGATGTAACCTACTTAAAAGATAACTATGAGAAGGTAAAAGGATTTGTCATCACCCACGGCCATGAGGACCATATCGGTGCACTTCCGTACGTGTTAAAAATGGTGAACGCGCCGGTCTATGCGACCAAGCTGACTATGGGACTGATCGATCATAAACTCGAAGAGAACAACATGCTGCGCAGCGTAAAGCGCAAGGTTGTAAAACACGGACAGTCCATCAATCTCGGCTGCTTCCGCGTGGAATTTATCAAGATGAACCACTCGATCGAGGACGCGGCTGCTCTTGCTGTATTTACACCGGCGGGAATCATCTTAAATACCGGTGATTTCAAGATCGACTACACGCCGGTATTCGGTGACGTGACCGATCTCCAGAGACTTGCGGAACTCGGAAAGAAAGGCGTGCTCGCACTTTTATGTGATTCCACGAACGCGATCCGTCCTGGCTTTACGATGTCAGAGAAGACGGTCGGAAAGACGTTCGATGCGATCTTCGCTGAGCACCAGCAGAACAGGATCATCGTTGCGACATTCGCTTCCAACGTGGACCGCGTGCAGCAGGTCATCAACTCCGCCTGCAAGTACGGAAGAAAAGTCGTTGTGGAAGGCCGCAGCATGGTCAATGTCATCGGAACCGCACAGGAACTCGGATATATCAACATCCCGGACGGAACCCTGATCGATATCGAGCAGTTAAAGAATTATAAGGAGGAGGATACCGTCCTCATCACGACAGGAAGCCAGGGTGAGTCCATGGCGGCTCTCTCCAGAATGGCGTCCTCCATGCACAGAAAAGTATCCATTACCCCGCGCGATGTTGTCGTTTTAAGTTCTACCCCGATCCCGGGAAATGAGAAAGCCGTATCGAGAGTCATCAACGAACTCTCCATGAAGGGCGCGACCGTAATTTCCCAGGATACCCATGTATCCGGGCATGCATGCCAGGAGGAGATCAAACTCGTTTATTCTCTGGTACGTCCGAAATATGCGATCCCGATCCACGGTGAGTACCGCCACAGAATGGCACAGAAGGAGCTTGCGATTTCTCTCGGCATCCCGAAAGAGAACGTTGTGATGCTCCACACAGGAGATGTGCTCGAGATCGGTGAGAGCGGCGCAGATGTGATCGATCATGTACAGGCCGGCGGCGTTCTCGTTGACGGACTCGGTGTCGGCGATGTCGGAAATATCGTTCTCCGTGACCGCCAGAACCTTGCCCAGAACGGTATCATTATCGTTGTCCTGACACTTGAGAAACACTCCAACCTCCTGCTCTCCGGACCGGATATCGTGTCCCGCGGATTTGTCTACGTGCGTGAGTCTGAGGATCTGATGGAGGAGGCACAGGCGATCGTGGATCAGGCTGTTGCAGACTGCTTAGAGCGCCACGTATCCGACTGGGGCAAGATCAAGAACATTATTCGCGACAGTTTAAGCGACTTCTTATGGAAGCGCATCAAGAGAAACCCGATGATCCTTCCAATCATCATGGAAGTTTAAATGAACCCAGTTAGCCGTGCACTGAGCTGGGCTGAAAATTGTGTTGCAAGCTTGCTTGCATAAGCAATTTTTGGCACAGCTCAGTATAGGGGGAACGCCCCCGGCTTCTTGTTTTCATGCACATGAAAACAAGAAGATACACGGCGGAGCTACCTGCAAGGGGAATGATATGAGCAAGATAACACGAGAAATCAACAAGATCAGCCTGTTTGTCATCAGCACATCCGGACGGATCATCCTGTATGGACTTGCTGCCATCCTGATCGTCACCGGGGCGAGAAGTGCCTACTCCTTTGGCCACGGGATCTTCTATGCGCCGGCGATGGAGGCGGAGCCGGGAACAGAGAAGAGCGTGAAGCTCACCGGAAACGAGTCGGTGGAAGAGGTCGGAAAGATCTTAAAGAAAGCCGGCCTGATCCGTGATCCGCGTACCTTTACGATCCAGGCAAAATGCTATGGATACGAGGTGAAGGCCGGAACTTATGAGCTAAATACATCGAAGGACTCCAAAGAGCTGATCGATATTTTAAAGGAAAGTCCGGAAGATGCTGCGAAGGAAGATACGAAATCATGATCACGGAAAACAGACTTACGGCTTATATAAATTCCCTGGATCAGGGGGATGAGGAGCTCATTGAACAGATCGCGGAGACTGCGGTAAAAAACAGAGTTCCGATCATCCGCAGGGAGACGGCGGCACTTTTAAAGACAATGGTGACGCTTGTTTCCCCTGCCAGGATCCTGGAAGTCGGAACGGCGGTGGGGTATTCAGCGCTTTTGATGGCGTCTGTAATGCCGGAAAACTGCCGGATCACGACAATCGAAAAATATGAAAAAAGGATCCCGGAGGCGAAGGAAAATTTCCGCCTCGCAGGGATGGAAGAAAAGATCACGCTGCTGGAGGGCGACGCCGGGGAGATCCTCGCGGGGCTTTCCGGCTCCTTTGATTTTATCTTCATGGACGCGGCAAAGGGGCAGTATATCAACTGGCTGCCGGATATCCTGCGCTTGCTGAGAGACGGCGGACTCTTAATGTCTGACAATGTCCTGCAGGACGGGACGATCATGGAATCCCGCTACGCGGTGGAGCGTCGGGACCGCACGATCCATGAGAGAATGAGAGAGTATTTGTACACATTGAAACATATGGATGAATTTGAGACTTCGATCCTGCCGGTGGGCGATGGGGTCGCGCTCAGTGTAAAAAACAGGTCAGGAAAGGATTAGTTATGAGAAAAACAGAACTTCTGATTCCGGCAGGAAGCCTTGATGTCTTAAAGACAGCCGTGATCTACGGCGCCGATGCCGTATATCTCGGCGGTGAGGCATTCGGACTCCGCGCCAAAGCGAAAAACTTTACGAACGAAGAGATCATGGAAGGAATCAAATTTGCCCATGACCACGGCGTAAAGGTATATATCACGGCGAATATCCTCGCACACAACGATGACCTCCCGGGCGTGGAGGCATATTTTGAGGAATTAAAGACGATCCGTCCGGACGCGCTGATCATCTCGGATCCGGGTGTCTTTACGATCGCAAAGAGAGTTCTCCCGGATATGGAGATCCATATCAGCACACAGGCGAACAATACAAACTATGGAACTTACCTTTTCTGGCATGAACTCGGCGCAAAGCGCGTCGTCTCCGCCAGAGAGTTATCTTTAAAGGAGATCAAAGAGATCCGTGCACACATCCCGGAGGACATGGAGATCGAGAGCTTTATCCACGGCGCCATGTGCATCTCCTATTCCGGAAGATGTCTGCTCAGCAACTTCTTTACGGGGCGCGACGCGAACCAGGGTGCCTGTACCCATCCGTGCCGCTGGAAATATTCCGTTGTCGAGGAGACAAGACCGGGCGAGTACATGCCGGTCTATGAGAATGAGCGCGGAACTTATATCTTCAACTCCAAGGATCTCTGCATGATCGAACATGTGCCGGAGATGATCGATGCGGGGATCGACAGCTTTAAGATCGAGGGACGCATGAAGACGGCCCTCTACGTGGCGACTGTTGCGAGAACCTATCGCAAAGCGATCGATGATTATCTGGAGGACCCGGAAAAATATAAGGCGAACATGGAGTGGTACAAGGAAGAAATCGGAAAGTGCACGTATCGTGAGTTTACCACAGGCTTCTACTTCGGAAAACCGACTTTCGAGACCCAGATATATGACAGCAATACTTACGTGAAGAACTATATCTACCTCGGAACCGTGGAAGAGCGGGATGCGAGAGGATTCGCGAAGATCGAGCAGAAGAATAAATTCTCTGTCGGCGAGACGATCGAGATCATGAAGCCGGATGGAAGAAATATTTCCGCGCTTGTCCGCGGCATCTACACAGAGGAAGGCGAGAGCCAGGAGAGCGCACCGCATCCGAAACAGATCCTTTATATCGATCTGGACGGGGAAGTGGAGCAGTACGATATTCTCCGCAAGAAAGAGGCGGAGTAAGATCCGGATCCGGAAAGAAGACAAAGCTGAATGGCTGCGTGCAGGATTTAGAAAGGAGGCATGATCGTGACAGTAATTTTTGGCATCCTGGGATTATTGTGTCTCATTTATTATGGTGTGATCGTGATCTACTCCGGTGCGGGAACCTCATTTTCCGCCATCTGGATCGTGCTGGCGCTGGGATTTTTTATCATGGCGGCCGTGGGAAAGTTTTATCCGCGGATCCGTGACAGAGTGCCGGTGCAGATCGAGGTAGCTGTGATCACATTCTTTTCAGCGATCGCATTCATCTTCATCGTTGTGGAGCTCCTTATGGGATTCGGCGCGCTGTCTTTTCAGAAAGAGAGCGTCAACTATGTGATCGTTCTCGGTGCGCAGGTGCGCGGAAATACGATCAGCCGCACGCTGGAGCGGCGTCTGGAAAAGGCTGTGGAGTACGCGGCATATCATCCGAACACGGTATTTGTGCTTTCTGGCGGACAGGGGGATGACGAGGACGTGACGGAGGCATCCGCCATGTACCGCTACATGAAGAGCCGCGGAGTCCCAGATTACCAGCTGCTTCTTGAGGAATCATCCCGCAGCACTTACGAAAATATGGTATACAGCAAAATGCTGATTACAGAGCGTGAGCGGATCCGCCGTGCGACACTCCGCGCCGCCATGGCGGAATCCGGATATCTTCTCCCCCCGGATGAGGAGATCGTGATCCGGGTAGGGATTCTCACCAGCAATTTCCACGAACTCCGCGCCAAAGGGATCGCCCGCCACGTCGGCCTCCCCAACGTCAGCGGCATCTCCGCAAAGTCGGATCCCGTGCTGTTTGTACATTTTTGCGTGAGAGAGTGTTTTGCGATATTAAAAGACAAATTTGTGGGGAATATGTAACCAAGGGGATCAAGCTTAGAAGCCCGACGCAAGCTTGCTTGCAGGCGGGATTATAAGTTTGAGACCCACTCCCCACATGAGTAAGTAGCCATTTTTTCGAAGAAAAAATGAGCGGATTACGAATGTGGGGGGGCAGGATTGCGGGAGCACGAAGTGCGGAGCAATCCGGTTACGACTATAGCGTAAAAAAGAAAGGATTTTTTCAGACATGGAGAGCCAGATCGAATCAGTCAAAGCCCTTGACGCGTATCGTCTTCGGCAGGTAAAACATATCCCGGAACTGAATTCCGACGGTATGATCTTAGAGCATAAAAAAACAGGGGCAAATATTTTCCTCATGAGCAACGAGGATGACAACAAAGTATTCTGCATCGGTTTCCGGACACCGCCGGCGGACAGCACCGGTGTTCCGCACATCATTGAGCACACCGTGCTCTGCGGATCTGATAAATTCCCGGTGAAGGACCCGTTTGTGGAACTTGTAAAGGGATCTTTGAATACATTCTTAAACGCGATGACCTACCCGGACAAGACCGTGTACCCGATCGCGAGCTGCAATGAGACGGATTTCCAGAACCTTATGGACGTATATATGGACGCCGTCTTCCATCCGAATATCGGAAAAGAGAAGAAGATCTTCATGCAGGAAGGCTGGCACTATGAGCTCGAGAGTCCGGAAGATGAGATCACCTACAACGGCGTTGTATACAACGAGATGAAAGGGGTATTTTCCTCCCCGGAGAGCGTTTTGGACAGCTTCATCCACACGGCAATGTTCCCGGATACCTGCTATGGCGTGGAGTCCGGCGGAGACCCGGAGGACATCGTTAAGCTGACTTACGAGGATTACCTTGCGTTCTATCATAAATATTATCACCCGTCCAACAGCTATATCTACCTCTACGGAGATATGGACATGGCGGAAAAATTAAAATGGCTCGATGAGGAATATCTCGGAAAGTACGACAGAAAAGAGATCGATTCCGAGATCCGGATCCAGAAAAAATTCAAGGAGCCGATCGAGCGGGAGATCTTCTATTCCGTCTCCGAGTCTGAGAGCCTTGACCATGCGACTTACCTCTCGATCAACACGCAGGCCGGAAACGAGCTCTCCCCGAAGGAGTACGTGGCGTTCCAGATCCTGGAGTATGTGCTCTTAGATGCGCCGGGCGCACCGCTTAAAAAAGCACTCTTAGATGCGGGGATCGGCGACGATATCATGGGCGGCTACGAGTATGGGATTCTGCAGCCGTATTTCTCCGTGATCGCAAAGAATGCAGAGCGTGAGCAGAAAGATGAGTTCGTGAAAGTCGTAAAATCCACACTGAGAAAACTGGTGGACGGCGGCATCGAGAAAAAGAGCCTGAAGGCCGGGATCAACAACTACGAATTCCAGTACCGCGAGGCGGATTACGGTTCTGCGCCGAAGGGACTCATGTACGGTCTCCAGTGCCTGGACAGCTGGCTCTACGGCGGCGATCCGATGATGCACTTAGAGTATGAGGAGACCTTCGCAGCCTTAAAAGAGGGCGCTGACCATGGATATTTTGAAGGACTTATCAGGACATACCTTCTCGACAACCCGTATGAGGCGGTTGTGATCGCAAGCCCGAAGAAGAACCTTACCGCCCGGATCGAAGAGCAGACTGCAAAGAAGTTAAAGGAATACAAGGACAGCCTCTCCAAAGAGGAAATCGATGCGCTGATTCGCCAGACAAAGGAATTAAAAGAGTACCAGGACACCCCATCCCCGAAGGAAGACCTCGAGAAGATCCCGATGCTGACGAGAGATGAGATCGGAAGAGAGCCTGCGAAGCTGATCTTTGAGGAGACAAAGCTTGACGGCATCACCGTGGTCCGCCACGAGATGTTTACATCCGGGATCGGATATCTGAAAGTTCTCTTCAATACGAACCGGGTTCCGATGGAAGACCTGCCGTATCTCGGACTCTTAAAATCCGTCCTCGGATATGTGGATACGAAAAATTACAGTTACAGTGCTCTGAGCAGTGAGATCTTCTTAAACAGCGGCGGTGTTTCCTTCTCCGTAACCTCCTATCCGGATCTTGCGAAAGCGGGAAGCTTCACAGGAGTTTTCGTTTGCAGCGCGAGAGTCCTCTATGAGAAACTTGACTTTGGATTCGAGATCCTGGAAGAGATCATCAACCGCTCGGTTCTCGATGATGAAAAGCGCTTAAATGAGATCTTGAGCGAAGGAAAGTCAAAGTCCCAGATGAAACTCATGGGATCCGGTCACACGGCGGCCGTTGCGAGAGGGACCTCTTACTTCTCCGATACTTCCTATTTCAACGATATGACAGGCGGGATCGGATACTATAAATTCTTAGAGGACCTGGCAAAGAACTTTGAGACAAAGAAAGACGAGATCATTGCCGGCCTGAAGCGTGTGATGGCAGCGCTCTTTACGAGAGAGAACATGACAGTCAGCTACACAGCTGACCAGGAAGGATTCTCTTATCTGGAAGGCGCGATGAAGAAGCTTTCTGAGAAGATCCCGGCAGGAACCGGAAAAATCTATCCGTTCACAGCACCGAAGGAGAACAGAAATGAGGGCTTTACTTCCTCCTCCAAGGTCAACTATGTGGCACACTGCGGAACCTTCGCGGGAAGCGGATATTCCTACACAGGCGCGCTGCGGATCTTAAAAGTGATGTTAAGCTATGATTATCTCTGGATCAACATCCGCGTGAAAGGCGGCGCATACGGCTGCATGAGCGGCATCGGGCGTTCTGGTGAGGGATATTTTGTCTCCTACCGTGATCCGGAGGTGAAGAAGAGTGATGATATCTATCTCGGAATTCCGGATTATCTGGAGAATTTCGAGGCGGATGAGCGCACGATGACAAAATATGTCATCGGAACCATCAGCGATATTGATACTCCGCTGACGCCGTCCTTAAAGGGAAGCCGCGGACTCTCCGCATGGTATTCCGGAGTGACGGATGAGATGATGAAAAAAGAGCGCGAGGAGATCTTAAACGCGACCGTGGAAGATATCCGCGCCCTCGCACCGATCACAAAGGCAGTCCTTGAGACAGGAGCCGTGTGCGTGGTAGGAAATGAGGACAAGATCAAGGCGGACAGGAAACTGTTCAAGGAGATCAAACCGTTATTTGAGTAAGGAAAAGCGTAACTGTGAAGGTACTGGACAGCTACGGAAAAGCTAAGGAGAATTCATGAAAAAAGGATATAAATCAGGTTTTGTGACACTGATCGGCCGTCCGAATGTTGGAAAATCCACACTGATGAACCATCTGATCGGACAGAAGATCGCGATCACGTCGGAAAAACCGCAGACCACGAGAAACAGGATCCAGACCGTGTATACAGACGAGCATGGTCAGATCATCTTCCTCGACACACCGGGGATCCACAAAGCGAAAAACAAGCTCGGTGAGTACATGGTAAACGTTGCGGAGCATACACTCCGTGAGGTCGACGTGATCTTATGGCTCGTGGAGCCGGGAACCTACATTGGTTCCGGTGAGCAGCATATCTTAAAAGTGCTGCAGACCGTAAAGACACCGGTCATCCTCGTCATCAACAAGATCGATACGGTGAAGAAAGAGGATATCTTAAAGACCATCGAGACCTACAAGGATGCATACCACTTTAAAGAGGTGATCCCGGTATCGGCGATGAAGAAGACGAACACCGACACGCTGATCCACACGATCTTCCAGTATCTGCCGGAGGGACCGCAGTACTATGATGAGGACACCGTGACCGACCAGCCGATGCGCCAGATCGCTGCGGAGCTGATCCGTGAGAAAGCACTCCGCATGATGTCGGATGAGATCCCGCACGGGATCGCAGTGACGATCGAGCGGATGACGGAGCGCGACAACGGCATGTTCGATATCGATGCGACGATCATCTGTGAGAGAGAGTCCCACAAGGGGATCGTGATCGGAAAAGGCGGTCAGATGTTAAAGCGCATCGGAACCTCCGCAAGGATCGAGATCGAGAACCTCATGGACACGAAGGTCAACTTAAAGCTCTGGGTCAAGGTCCGCAAGGAGTGGAGAGATTCCGAGCTGTATATGAAGAACTACGGATATAATTCGAAAGATATCTGATCGCTCTGCTGCAGCATGGCTGGTCAGGCAGACAGATTTCTGCCTGCGGCCGTAGCAGGAAAGATCTGGATCAGATGCAAGAGGTTATTAAAGGAACGAAGAAATGAGAGAACAGGTAGTCCTGACCGGGATGGTCATTAAATCTGCCCCGGCAGGCGAATATGACAGAAGACTCGTGATCTTAACCTGCGAGCGGGGAAAGATCACGGCTTTTGCAAGAGGCGCGAGAAGACCCGGAAGTACGCTGATGGCGTCCTCCGCCCCCTTTGTGTTCGGCACATTCTCCCTCTATGAGGGCCGGGACGCCTATTCCCTCGTCTCTGTGGAGGTACAGAATTACTTCCGGGAGATCACGGAAAATATGGAGGCGGCATGTTACGGCTCGTATTTTCTGGAGTTCGCGGACTATTACGGGAGAGAGAACCTGGAGGCGGTCGAGACCTTAAAACTTCTCTACCAGTCACTCCGGGCACTCTTAAAGAGCACGATCCCGAACCGGCTCGTGAGGGCTGTCTTTGAGTTAAAGCTCATGGAGATCAACGGCGAGTACATGGAAAAGCCTCTGGGAAGGCTGGAAGACTCCACGATCTATACGTGGGAATACGTTCTCGCGTCGCCGGTGGAAAAGCTTTACACCTTTACAGTCACGGAGAAAGTCCTGGAAGAATTTACAAAGTGCGTGGCGGAAAATAAGCGGCGATTTGTGGATAAAACCTTCCATTCACTTGACATTTTGGATGTTCTTGTATATAAATGATGTTAAAGGTTTTTTGACTTTTTTGGCAATGGATCATTCGTTGCTTTTCACGGGTAGGAATTTTCAGAACTGAAAATTCCGTATGATACAGTAGCGGTCGCGGATTTTGCCGATTTGGAATGCGAAGCATCGGTATCATAAACAGGTTTATCCTTAAAAATCGTTTTTGAGGATCAAGGAGGAATTATGAAAAAAGGACAGACGGCGGCAGCCATTCTCCTTCTCGCATTTGCCTTAAACGGCTGCGGCGGCGGAGTGGGAAAGACCGCATTTGCCCCGACGGAGACCAGCCTTTATGTCACAAAGGAAGGCACCGTCACCAGCGCAGATGTGGAAATCTGCGAGAATGATTATTACAGCGCCGATGAATTAAAAGCCTATGCGCAGGAGATGCTGGATGCATTCGAGAGCGAAAATCAGTCCGGAAGCAGTGAGAAAAAGGCTGAGATCACGGAATGCATCGTGAAGGACGGGACTGCGAAACTTCTCATCACCTTCCCGGATGCGGAGGAATACCTTCGCTTTGCGGCGGAGTATCCGGATGAGGAGAGCGGGATCCAGGTCGAGAGTCTGGATGTGGTTTCCGTGCAGGACGGAGTGGAAAAAGGCTATATCGTCGGTTCAAATTTCTATAAAGCAGGCGATGAAAAGACGGAAGTATCCGCTGTGGACATCACAAAACAGAAAAAGCTTTATGTGGTCTGTGTGACCGGCAGCGCGAAGCTCCAGACGGACGGCGCGATCCAGTATGTGTCCGAGGGCGTGACCTTAAACGGGAATACGGCCGAGACGCCGGAAGGCGAGACGTCTTATATTATCTTCAGATAAAAGGATCCGGCGGAAATCCGCGGATCTTAGAGAGACGGGATCTTCAGTTTAAGATCCTGTGATCATGGCAATACGCCGGATGGGATGGAATCACCCCGAAATCCCAGGTGGTTGTAGATAGAATTACTTTCCGCATAAACCAGTGCGGAAGAGATCAAGAGGAGAGTCACAATGGAAAAGACAATGGAAAAAATTGTAGCACTTGCGAAATCCAGAGGCTTTGTATATCCGGGTTCCGAGATTTACGGAGGTCTTGCAAACACATGGGATTACGGCAATCTGGGCGTAGAGCTTAAGAATAACGTAAAACGTGCGTGGTGGAAGAAATTCATCCAGGAAAATCCGTACAACGTAGGTGTGGACTGCGCGATCTTAATGAACTCCCAGACATGGGTAGCATCCGGACATATCGGCGGTTTCTCTGACCCGTTAATGGACTGTAAGGCATGTAAAGAGCGTTTCCGTGCCGACAAGCTCATCGAGGACTACATGGCAGAGAAAGGCGTTGAGCCGGAGACTCCGATCGATGGCTGGAGCCAGGAGCAGATGAAGAAGTACATCGACGACAACCAGATCCCGTGCCCGAGCTGCGGAAAGCATGACTTTACTGATATCCGTCAGTTCAACTTAATGTTCAAGACATTCCAGGGCGTTACCGAGGATGCAAAGAACACGGTTTACTTAAGACCGGAGACAGCACAGGGTATTTTCGTAAACTTCAAGAACGTACAGAGAACATCCAGAAAGAAAGTTCCGTTCGGTATCGGACAGATCGGTAAGTCCTTCCGTAACGAGATCACACCGGGTAACTTCACATTCCGTACCAGAGAGTTTGAGCAGATGGAGTTAGAGTTCTTCTGCAAACCGGGTACAGACCTTGACTGGTTCGCATACTGGAAACAGTTCTGCATCAAGTGGCTGCAGGATCTCGGCATCAAACCGGACGAGATGCGTGCGCGTGACCATTCTCCGGAGGAGCTCTGCTTCTACAGTAAGGCAACCACAGACCTTGAGTTCTTATTCCCGTTCGGCTGGGGCGAGCTCTGGGGTATCGCGGACAGAACCGATTACGACCTGACACAGCATCAGAACGTATCCGGACAGGATATGTCCTACTTCGACGATGAAGTAAACGAGAAGTACATCCCGTACGTTATCGAGCCGTCACTCGGCGCAGACCGTGTAACACTTGCATTCCTCTGCTCCGCATATGACGAGGAAGAGTTAGAGGGCGGCGATGTCCGCACCGTTATGCACTTCCATCCGGCGATCGCACCGGTGAAAGTCGGCATCCTTCCGTTATCCAAGAAGTTAAACGAGGGCGCTGAGAAGGTATACGCAGAACTCTCCAAATACTACAACTGTGAGTTCGATGACAGAGGAAATATCGGTAAGAGATACAGAAGACAGGACGAGATCGGTACTCCGTTCTGCGTAACATACGACTTTGATTCTGAGACAGACGGCGCTGTAACCGTTCGTGACAGAGACACGATGGAGCAGGTTCGTATTCCGATCACAGAGTTAAAGAGCTATTTTGAGGATAAATTAAGTTTCTAATGGAGTCCGGAATGTGCAAAGCACATGACTGGCTGCGGAGCGGATCTGCAGGCGGCGTGTAAAGTGCAATGACTTTGGACTTTATGACAGGATGAGGCGGCTGGATCTTATGTCAGACCGCCTCTTTCTTCTATAACAGGAAATGACAGACAGGAAAGAAAAATGGGAAAAAGTAAGATCATTCTGGCATCCGGTTCCCCGAGACGGAAAGAGCTGCTTTTGCAGATCGGGATCGTCCCGGAGATCATCGTGAGCCATGTGGAAGAGAAGATCACATCGGACATCCCTGCTGAGGTCGTTATGAGTCTCGCGGAGCAGAAAGCCGTCGATGTGGCAAAAGAGATGCCGGAGGGAACCGTGATCCTTGGGTCCGATACGGTCGTCGCGGCGGACGGAAAGATCCTCGGGAAGCCGAAGAGCCATGAGGAGGCGTATGAGATGATCAGGCGTCTCGCGGGGCGCAGCCATCAGGTCTATACGGGCGTCTGCCTCGTGAAAAAAGGACCGGAGGGAGAAGCGGATACGGTCGTTTCCTTCTATGATGAGACGGACGTGAATGTTTCCCCGATGACGGAAAAAGAGATCCGGGAGTATGCGGATTCCGAGGAGCCGATGGACAAGGCGGGATCGTATGCGGTCCAGGGATTTTTTGCAAGATATATCGACGGATTAAAGGGATCTTACGCGAATGTGATGGGACTTCCGGTGCATCTTGTATATCAGGAATTGAAAAAACTTGGTGCTTTATAAATGTGCAGACGGGTTGATTCAGCAGGTCAGCGCATCTTGCTGTGCTGACCGTAATAAAACATACTTGCAGACAACGATCTGTGAGGTCTGCATACCTGTTGCGGGAGACACAGGAAAACATAAGCTTGAGGACAGAAATATGGGAAAATGGAACCGGTGGGGAAGGACGCTTGCGGCGGTCGTCCTCACGGCAGTGATCGTCTGCGGATGCGGCGTGAAAGAGACGCTGCTTTCCGGCAGAAAAAGTGAAAGAGAGTACGGGAAAGCCGAGACCATGGTGATCGTCACCACGGAGCGGCTCCGTTATGAAGAATTATATACAGACAAGATCTGGGATGTCGCGGTAGACGAGTCCGGAACTACGTTTGAGGAGACTCTGGTAAACCAGATCCATGATTTTTTAAAGGAATTAAAGACCATGAGCCGCATGGCCGACGAGGAGAACGTCACACTCTCGGGAAAAGAGCGGGAGCTTGTGAAGCAGGCGGCGGCTCAGTATATGGAAAATCTGAAAAACGCCGGGGACAGCTTCGAGATTACCCGGGATGTGGCAGAATCCTTATATGAGGACTACTGGAAAGCGGAAAAACTGGTGGAGACACTGACGGAAAATGTCAATCTGGAGGTCAGCGACAGCGAGGCGAAGGTCATCACGGTCGATGAGATCGTACTTTCCGACAAAGATCAGGCGGATGAGACCTTAAAAAAGGTCCGGACGGAGGGAACAGATTTTATGACGGTCGCAAAAGAGGTGTCCGAGGACCAGGAAATCGAGAAAAAGATCTCCAGAGGCATGAGGTCAGAAGAATATGAGCAGGCCGCTTACGCGCTGGCTTCCGGGGAGATCAGCGATGTGATCGGGGCAGACGGAAAATATTATATCCTGCGCTGCGTGAGCGATTACGATGAGGCCGCGACGAAGATCCGGAAGGAAGAGATGGTCCGGGAGAAGAAGAACGAGGCGTTCTATGAGACATACTCGGAGTACGCGGCGAAGGTCCATCTCGCGAAGGATGACAGTCTGTGGAAAAATCTTTCCATCACAGACGGGGAGAAGACATCGGCAGATTTCTTCGAGATCTTTGAGACGGTATGTAAGGAGACGGAATGACGGTCCCTCTGGTCTGCGCATCTGTTTGCGGACTGTGAGATCACATAGACGGAACGGCGTAACTATTCAGTAGGTCTGCGCACTTGCTGCGCTGACCGTAATAAAGCACAGGATTGTAACTGTGAGGGTGCTGAACAGTTACGGAACGGCAAAAAATATATGGAGGTAAGCAATGGTAGCATTAAAGGTCGAAGAGCAGAAAGCATTTACGGAAGGGCTTTTTATCGGGGAGATCTTTGATAAATTTCTTGTCAGGGAAGCGGAGATCGTGACCTGGAACCGGTTTTCCATCGACGGAAAGATCCGTCAGGGATATTTTTCGGAAGAAGAGCTCGAGGAGAACCGGATCGAAGAATATTCTTCCTGGAAGAGCTTAAAGCCGATCTGCTACTCCCTGATCAGGGGAAAACGGCTGCCGGAGAGCTTCCGGATCGTATTTCTGATGCCGCCGTCGGCAAGAGACCGGTTTGTTTCCGGGAGAGTTCCGGGGATCAGTCCGGATCAGGTCGGAGGACTTTACATCAATGTCCAGTATGAAAACCACGAGATGATCTGCGTCACGGGGACGTCCATGAAACAGTTTACCATGGATCGGACGCTGGAGAATGAATGGGACGAGAATGTAAGGAAATTCCTCCGGAAAAACGGGGTAGCAGTCAGCTAGGACCGGCTGCGGTCTGTAAAATATGGGGAACAGACCGGAAAGCAGCATCATTTTAGGAAAGGGGTTACTATCATGGAAAAATTTGCGGATCTTCAGTATGTCCGTCCGGACATGGAAAAAGTCTTTGCGCGCGTATCGGGGGATATCGCAGCGTTAAAGAAAGCAAAGAGCTATGAGGAGTTTAAAAATGCCTACATGGACTTCGTGGAGGCGGATACGGAGCTTGAGACGGCAAAGACAGTCGCTCATATCCGGAACACGATCAACCTTTTAGACAGCTTCTACGAGGGCGAGATGGCATATTTCAACAGCCAGATGCCGAAATACGGGATCCTGAAAAAAGAGATGGGAGAGGTCATTGTGGCATCCCCGTTCAAAGGCGAGATGGAGAAAGAATTCGGCTCCATCCTCCTGCAGAATATGGAAGCGCAGAAACAGCTCTCCGACGAGTGCATCGTGGACGATCAGGTGGAGGAAGCCGAGCTTGTCAACCAGTACATGAAGACCCAGGCGGCGGCCACCGTGGATTTCCGCGGAGAGCAGCTCGGGACATACGGACTCTTAAAACACATGCAGAGTACGGACCGCACCGAGAGAAAAGCGGCGTTTGAGGCGTGGGCGAAGCTCTATGAGGGGATCGCCCCGAAGCTCGACGAAGTCTATGACGGTCTCGTGAAGGTGCGCTCCGGAATGGCGAAAAAGCTTGGATTTGAGAGCTTTATCCCGATGGGATATCTGCGCCGCCGCCGTTTCGACTATACGGCGAAAGACCTGGAAGTGTTCCGGAAACAGGTGCGGGAGATCATTGTCCCGGCTGTGAAGGAGCTCTATGAGCGCCAGAAAGAGGCACTCGGCATCGAGCATCTCTATTATTACGATGAGTCCCTGACCTCCCCGGACGGAAATCCGGTCCCGGTCGGTGATAAGGAATACCTGGTCGGTGAGGCTCAGAAGATGTACCGCGAACTCTCGAAGGAGAGCGGAGAGTTCTTCGATTTCATGATCGAACATGATCTCTTCGACCTGGAGTCGAAACATGGGAAGCGCGCGGGCGGATACTGCACGATACTTCCTCTCTACCATGCACCGTTCATCTTCTCCAACTTCAACGGCACGGACGCCGATGTGAATGTCCTGACCCACGAGGCGGGCCACGCGTTTGCCGGTTTCACAGCGGCAAAATTCCAGAAGATCCCGGAGCTCTGCCACTCCACAAGTGAGATCGCGGAGATTCACTCGATGAGCATGGAACTCTGGACTTACCCCTGGATGGAGAAATTCTTCGGGGGCCGCGCGGAGCAGTACCGGAAAGACCACCTCGCGGACGCGCTCATGAAGATCCCGTATATGGTCTGCGTGGATGAATTCCAGCACAAGGTCTTTGAAAATCCGGAGATGACCGCGATGGAGCGGAGAGCAGTCTGGAGCAGCCTGGAAAAGATCTATATGCCGTGGAGAGATTATGACGGCAACGAATTCCTTGAGGGCGGCGGATTCTGGATGCAGAAGCAGCACATCTTCCTGTATCCGTTCTACTATGTGGACTACGCGATGGCCCAGATGGGTGCGTTCGAGTTCTACACAAAGATGAAGGAAGACCGGAAAGCGGCATGGGCAGACTACTACAAACTCTGCGCAGCCGGCGGTTCCATGGGATATTTCGATCTCTTAAAATACAGCGGACTCCACAAAGTCCTGGATGACGGTTCTGTGAAGATCATCATGAAGGGCGTGTTTGAGGAGCTGGGATTATAAAAATATAGATAAGCAGCGGAACTTATTCTCTGAGAGTAGTTCCGCTGCTTTTTTTCATCGAGAAGAATACAACATGCAATACGGCATAAATTGGTTACTTTTCACGGGTAGGAATTTTCTGAACTGAAAATTCCGTATGATACCGTTATGGCCGCGGATTTTGCCGA
>OGDQ01000265.1_pt1 | contig 44672 bp, 48 predicted proteins | sample 1570451 | NCBI WGS metagenome assembly OGDQ01 (sample SAMEA2582171, study PRJEB24529) | metagenome | biome: Human gut stool | place: China | collected 2011 | reverse complement strand
GTGTTAGCAAAGTTAATACTTTATTCCTTGCTGACACAGTTTAATTTACATCCTCCAATAAGAAATTTTTCTTTTCATTGTTGCTTTTGATAAGCACTTTTTTTTCATTACTTTAGAGGTAGGGACGTTGCGATAACGCCTCTACCTTGCTTTTTTATTACTCGTACCGAAAAACGACCTTGATAGGGGCGATCTGAGAGACTTTCTCTCTATTGGTGATACCCTTGTATCGTTTTTGGGTGAAATAGGCTGTATGGGGCTGGGATCTTTTTACTTTTTAGAATAATGAAAACGTAATGATAAGACAAAAACCTCTATCATATTATCTCGTACGCAATAAACAATACGGTGTTCAGAATTGATTCTCCTAGACCAATAGCCAGATAGATCATATTTCAACGCTTCCGGTTTCCCTATACCTGTGAAAGGGTGTTCTATGATGTCGGCTAACAAGTCTGAGATCCTTTTCATGATGGCTTTATTACCGCTCTTTTTCCAATATTCCAGATCTTCTAAAGCTTGTGGGGAAAAAATCATTTCCATAGATCGTCCAGATTAACTTTTGTGCCTTTACCTTCTTGTATCTCTTTTTTCCCTTCCTTGATGCGCTTAACTAACTCTGGAGAAGACATGATATATTCTGTCTCCTTGATTGTGTTGTACTCGTCTAGAGAAATGAGCACTACCCCAGTATCTTTGCCACGATTGATAATAACGGTCTCGCTATCGTCTATAACTGAATCAAAGTAACTCTTTAGGTTGCTTCTAAAATCTGAAAAATTAGCTGTCCTCATACCTTCTTGTTTTTTGTACAAATATAAGTACTTGTTTGTGTACATGCAAGTGCTTGAGACATATTTTTTCGAAAAGAGCATAAATAGGATACTTAAACTATTTGATACATGTTTCTCTATTCTTGGATAACGAAGCAACAAAGAAGGTAAAGCGTGGTTGAGTTCGCTCCCTGTTATTTTCTGAACTTGTGGATAACGGCTGAAGGTGGTAGAACTGGAAAAATGCTTGCGTTCTCTCCAGTACATTAGTAAGCTATGAGATCTCTAATGAAGATCTAAGCGAAAGCGAAATTCCGTATAGTAGTCCGACTGTAATAACGACTGGGTGAGACATGCGGACGCATATACACGGCTTGCCAGATTCTACGTGTATATCCGTTAAGTGGGGATTGCGAACGCCTTGATTGTTCGAAAAGGTAGCGCATTAAAAGTAGGGCTTCCCACACTTGATATAGAATACAAAGGATGTATTTCAAGGTCTTGATCCGTGAGGTGATTAGGGAACGTGCGTCTTGTAAGTACCTGTTTAGATAGGTGTTATGTAGTACTCTTCTGCTGGTCGATTGAACCAAGTTCAACGACTCTTACCCCCGAATCAAAAAGACCTTATACAACCAAAACCAAACCTTAACTTTCCCCCATAGGCGATCACAGGGGAATAAATAGAAGATACCTTATACCAGCCCTAATCGTTACCCCCTCATCGATGGCTGGTACTGGTATCTTTACTTACTGCATTACAATCAAAAAAAATATACAATATGGAGAATTTTTCTTACAAAGAATTAGTTGATATTTCAGAATCTTTCTTTAAGCTATTATGTCTCGATCTGAAGCAAAACGATATGTTTTCCGGGATATGGAAAAGTAACGATCTGAAAAAATACGATCTGCTAATTCCAATTGAATTAATGTTTGACGAGATCAAATACCGGTATGAGCTAGCGGCTGGAATCCTATCAAACCTTGATGTAGAAAGCCTTTCTTTGAGGCTGATTAAGGGTGGCGGCGTTCATTATATTGCCGTGAAAACTTGGACTGAGGACTTTTAAAACAAGTATGTTATGCCGGGAAAAGAACTAATTAAGCTAACGAAAGAGGAAAAGGAGAAGTTGGGATTCAAACGAATTATGACTCAAAAAGACTTTGAGAAAATTCTACAATATCTAGGCTATCTTTCTTATTCAACGTATACTATTGGGAAATTTGCGACAAAGAACGGTTACGAGAAATTCAAGAAATATTTCAATAATCAAATCTTGACCTTATATAAGGTAAAAGGCACGCCAATGCCGAATCTCGTAAAAAAAACCTACGAGATAGAAAATGAAAACTGACGTTGTAATCATTCATACTTTCCTTTTGAACCGCTATCATTCGTTTGGTAGCGGTTTTTTTTGCGCCTAAAAGTTATGTTTTATAACATGTATTCATACTAAAGGTACACAATAGCCCCTACCTTATTATTCGCTATCATATTGTCATTCTTTTGGTTGATTGCTTTCAAATTGTAACGAAAATATACATATCAGACTATAATGTGTTATAAATATAAATCATATACTTATAAAATGACATAGTATTGCCGGCCAGAAGCGCATTTTGTTACTTTTGTTTGCTTTTCCATTACATTATTACCCTAATATACAGTATCTTGTACCAAATACCCGCTTTCATGATACGAAATGAAAAACGGCAAAAAAAATCCTCAACTCCTAACCTTGATGGCTGGGGTTGAGGATTCGTTGTTTTTAGCTGATCCTTCTTTTGGCGGATTGATTGAAATTCAATGCTTATGTTAATTCAGTATCTCCCGCAATACTCAACAATGCTTCTGCTAGCATATCCTTGAATTTCTCAATGTCATTTAAATCAGCACCAGTAACAGAGCCAATCTTAATGAGGCTATCACATTGTACTACCTGCCTACCTTGCTGGTGCGGGTTACTTGATGCGACCTCTTTTGGTCGCTGGGCTTGACCTGTAGGCTGTGGTGCTGTTATGTCGCTCACTGATTGTTGGGGCGGTTGAATTTCAAGCGTTTTTTGTTTGGGTACGCTGGGAACCTTTTCTTTCCACGCGTTAATTCGATCTTGTACCGTTCCCCTAGTACGATCAATCCTCACGTTCTTGTTCGAGAAAATCTCCATACTTTCAGAATCTATTAGCGGTGCTGGAAGGACTGATCTAAGATTTTCCAGCATATCCACCGAATAGATACCTTTGTTTCCTATAGCGTTCAAGCCTTCAGTTATCTTCTTCTTCTTATCCTCATTCGTGATCGTTTGACCCTTGAATGTAGGGTCTATTCCCGTCTCGAGCTGGAATAGCTTTAATGCCTCTATGCTTTGAATTTGTTGTCCTAGCAATGATTTTTCCATGAACGATACCCGTAGCTGATCGAGTTCCTTGAAAGCGTTCATTTGCTGGTTGTACCTAGTCGTGTACTCACTTGATCGTTCCGCTATCTCTGGGGTAAATTGCTCTGGAGACTTTCCTGTTACGTTACCTAGCTTCTTGTTAGCCGTATTTGATAAGGTGTATAGTGGTGTCTGCTTCATGGACGCTATCCAGTTTTGCCGTGTTTTAAGCAATTGAATAGCCGTGTTAACTGGAAGGTTGGCTATGCCTTTGAAAAATTCTTGACTATTCGTATAGTCAACCGTTGCAGCTTCTTCTCCCTTCTTGTTCAGTACCTCCGCATATTGTGCTAACTGATCAAATTGCCCGAAACCGTTCTTGTCTCCCAATGATCCAAAACCTATTGATCCCCAATAGTTTTTCCTTACCCCAACATCTAGAGTCTCATTGTCTTTCTTTGCGAATCCCGGCTGTAGCTCATTCATTTTTTCTTGGATTCCTTCCAGTGCCGTATTAGTCGCTGTTTTAGCTAAATAGACTTTACCAGAGAATAATCCTAAAGCCGTTATTGCCGCATCTACCAGCAAAGGTATCGCTCCGAATTTCCCGTTCATTGCCCCCAATGCGCTAGATAACTGTCTAGTATTTCCAGCCATATCCAAGAAACCGCCTCCTAGTCTATTCACTTGCCTAAATAGAATGTCGCCAACTATAAGGTCTCCTATCCAATTCCAATTATCCATTACCCATGCCCCTAGCTTTCCTAGTTCCTTCACCAGCAACAATATACCGCTACCAAGCTGGGATAACGACTCAACTGTCTCGGTTTTCCCTAGGGTACTCGTTAAACCTTCCAGCATCTTCTTTATTTCCGGCAGCAAAGGTTCTATCGCCTTCAATCCCGACTCTGAGAACTGAGACGTTACCCGTGCCCATTGCCCAGCGATCGTTTCTAACTGCTTATCGTCCGCAACCGATTGGGCGAACCCGGTGGAAATCTTACTTTTCCTTACGAGTTCTGGAAGTGTTTTCAAGGCTGCTAGGATATTGTTCGCAGCGTTTCCCCCAATAACATCAAATACCGTCTGAATGTCTTGAACGCTTAAATCCTTTCCTTGGAACTGTGTAAATATGTCTGTTAGTGATCGTAGCTTGGTTTTTCCGCTGAATTTATCTAACTCATATAGGGAAATCTTATACTTATCCAATACTTTCAGTGCTTTCTCTGTGGGATTCATCAACCTCAACATCATACGTCTCAAATTCGTTCCCGCCAACGTTGCCTTAATGCCAGCATTTGCCAACAAGCCTATAGATGCAGCCGCCTCATTGAAGGAAATACCCGCTAAACTCATTGTCGGTGCGGCGAATTTCATTGCTTCACCCATTTCGGGGATGGTGGTGTTACTGGATGCTTGTATCATTGCCAGTATATCCGACAATGCCCCCATCTTCTTGCTATCTATACCGTAGGCTGTTTGAATATTCGTTACGATATCGGCTATCCTATCCAGCGGTGTATCTGAGATCGTAGCTAGGTTGGCTATTGGAAGGATGCTATTGTTTATATCCTCAATTCCTAACCCAGCCATTGCCAAGTATTTGGCGGCTCCAGCTACTTCCGTAGTTGTGAACTTGGTTTCTACCCCCACGTTTCGAACGTTCTTCTGCATTTCTGAGAAACGATCGCTGAAGGTAGATATATCATTATCCGTTGCTTTAAGGATGCTTCGTACCGTTGTCATTGTGTTTTCGTATTCTGAGAAATCTTTGACGATGGAACCAATCCCATATCCAGCCGCCAACGTCCCAATAGTTCCCATGCCGCCTAGTCCTATCGTTGTCGGTACATTCCTACCTCTGATTCCTTGCGTACGTATATTAGATGGGGTTGAGGTGGTAACCTGTCTTGTTCTTATCGTTACCGTCTTTCCTCTGATAGCATTGATCTTCTTTTGTATTGTGGATAGCTGGGTATTGATGCCCTTATCTACGTTGAATCTCACTGTTTTAGGCTTTGCCAGCCTTTTATTGAGTTGGTTGTACTGGGCTGTGATTGCGTTCAGTTTCTTACTTAATTTATCCAGCTCCTTAATGATAGGTGGAATTGTCCTTTGAATAGTGTTAGCGAACTGGGTAATAGACTTGCTAGCCTCGTTCCCGTTAATGCCGATATTATATCTTACATTATAATCCATTAATTTAAAGTTTTAGTTAACTATCTAAGAATAGACGAAATGCCTATATATAGGTGTATTTGGTACATTTCACCGGACGGATTCAGTTTGGCACTTAACTTTTTGGTTCACCACCTCAACTCCAGTATATTAGCCATTAGAAAAAAATTGCTGATGGGAAAACGAGACTTGAAAAATCGTTCCCCGAAAAAAATCAGAATCGATACGAGCAAAAATGTCCATCGCCTCAACGTTAGAGGTTTAGTTGTGCGCTTCTTTGCGCATGGGAAAACGGGACTTGAAAATAGGGGTCGGCGATATGTGTGGTATTCGATACAAAGTAAGTGCCCACCTCGTTATTTTTTTGAATTTTTTCCAACTTCTTGATGAAGGTATAGATTATATGTTTTATAACATGTTTTATTAACTTTACAAATCACATACGTTCGTTTGTGGTTTGTAAAATAGTATATATCTTTGCTTCCAGAATCAATAAAGTAGTTGGATTATGAAGTACGTAGCATATTATCGGGTGAGCACAAGCAAGCAAGGGAAAAGCGGTCTAGGACTGGAAGGACAACAACAATCGGTGATGAATTGCCTATCACATATTCCGAATGCGGAACTAGTTGCCAGCTATACAGAGGTAGAAAGCGGAAAGAAAGACGATCGCCCACAATTGAATGAAGCGTTGCAGTTGTGCAAAGATAACAACTATACGCTACTTATCGCAAAGCTGGATAGGTTAAGTCGCAATGTGGAATTTCTTTTTCATATCAAAAATTCCGGTGTGGATATTCATTGCGTTGACCTACCTCAACTAAATACCTTGACGCTAGGTATATATGCAACGTTGGCACAGCATGAACGAGAATTGATAGGACAAAGAACTAAAGCCGCATTGCAAGCTAAAAAGGCTAGGGGCGTTAAACTAGGTTCTCCTAACGCTACCTTTACCGATACAATGAGAATCAATGCTATCGAGACGATTCAAGAAAAAGCTAGATCGAACGAGAATACGATCCGTGCGGTTGAGGCTATCCGGATGAAGCTACAGGAAACAAAGAATCTCTCTCATATTGCTACCTATCTAAATGAGAAGCATTTTCAGACCGCAAAAGGCAAATCTTTCCAGCCCGTACAAGTGAAAAGGTTGATTGAAAAATATGAGCTAAATATCGGCTAGGTGATCTAAGGAATGTTATATGTGATCTAAAGGATTATAACGTGTCTGAGATACTTTCGGCTGAAAGTATATATAAGAGCCTACATAAAAAAATTACGCAACAATACACTGTTTCTCGTACGAGTTGCGTATATTTGCCAGCGAATAATATAGAGATATTATAACTATAAATTTTGCTCTACTTTCAAAATTATTTTCAATTGTTATTTTTGAGTTGTGGTTAGTTTATTGTGAATCAGAGGTATAACTAGAAGTGGTACTTTCGCACTCAAATTGTAATATATTATAACGGCATGAATAAATCTATCGGAACAATGATTATGGCAACATCCCTACTGTTAGGTGCTTGCAATCCGGCTACGGATGTGAACGTGAAGGAGACCGGTGATAAGAACCTTATCGGGAAGTCGGACATCCGGATTAAAGACGGTCGCATGACCCCGGAAGCTTTGTGGGCCATGGGACGTATCGGCGGTATGAACGTATCTCCGGACGGGAAAAAAGTGGTGTATACGGTGGCGTATTATAGCGTACCGGAAAACAAGAGCAACCGTGAGGTCTTCGTGATGAACGCTGACGGATCGGATAATAAGCAAATCACGAAAACCGGATTCGCTGAGAACGAGGCCGTATGGATCAAAGGAGGAACCAAGATCGCTTTCTTATGTAACGAGAGTGGTAGCAGCCAGCTTTGGGAAATGAATCCGGATGGGACGGACCGTAAGCGACTTTCCGATTATGATAAGGATATCGAGGGTTTCGCTTTCTCTCCCGATGAGAAAAAGGTCTTGTTTATCTCGCAAGTGAAAACCGTGAATAGTACCGCTGATAAATATCCGGATTTGGATAAGGCGACAGGTGTTATCATTACGGATTTAATGTACAAGCATTGGGATGAGTGGGTGACTACCGCTCCGCATCCTTTTGTCGCCGATTTCGATGGCAAATCGATCAGCAATCCTGTGGATGTAATGGAGGGCGAGTTGTTTGAGAGCCCGATGAAGCCGTTTGGCGGTATCGAGCAATTGGCTTGGAACACTACCTCGGACAAGATTGCCTATACCAGCCGCAAAAAGACGGGTAAAGAATATGCGATCTCTACGAATTCGGATATTTATGTATATGATCTGAATACGAAGCAAACGACCAATATAACGGAAGAGAACAAGGGATATGATACGAATCCCACCTATTCTCCGGACGGAAAGAGTATCGCTTGGCTAAGTATGGAACGTGATGGTTACGAGGCGGATCAAAATCGCTTGATGGTAATGAATCTGGAGACGGGTGAGAAAACATTCGTAAGCAAGGATTTTGACTCCAACGTGGATTCTTATTGCTGGAGCGCTGATTGCAAGCGTATCTATTTCACGGGCGTTTGGCATGGCGAGTCGCAGGTTTATCAGATAGACTTGGCGAATGGCAATAAGATTACCCCGCTGACCGAAGGTATGTACGATTACGCCTCTGTCGCTCTTCTGGGCGATAAGCTGATCGCTCAACGTCATTCCATGAGCATGGGAGACGAGATCTATTCGATCGATTTGACAGGGGATCATACGGTAACTCAACTTACGTTCGAAAACAAACATATTTACGACCAGCTTACGATGGGTAAGGTAGAGGAACGTTGGATGAAGACGACGGATGGCAAGCAGATGCTAACGTGGGTTATCTATCCGCCTCAGTTCGATCCGAATAAGAAGTATCCTACCTTGTTGTTCTGTGAGGGTGGCCCGCAAAGCCCTGTGAGCCAGTTCTGGTCTTACCGCTGGAATTTCCAGATCATGGCGGCTAATGACTATATTATCGTGGCACCGAACCGTCGGGGTCTTCCCGGATTTGGCTTGGAATGGAATGAGGCTGTCAGCGGCGATTATGGCGGACAATGCATGAAAGACTATTTCACTGCTATTGACGAGGTAGCCAAGGAACCGTATGTAAATAAGGATCGCTTGGGTTGTGTAGGCGCCAGCTTCGGTGGATTCTCCGTATATTGGTTGGCAGGTCATCATGATAAACGTTTCAAGGCGTTTATCGCCCACGATGGTATCTTTAATATGGAAATGCAGTATCTGGAAACGGAAGAGATGTGGTTCGCCAATTGGGATATGGGTGGAGCGTACTGGGAAAAGCAGAACGCTACGGCTCAACGTACTTTCGCGAACTCTCCGCATAAGTTCGTGGACAAATGGGATACGCCTATCCTTTGTATCCATGGAGAGAAGGATTACCGGATCTTGGCTAATCAAGGAATGGCAGCGTTTAACGCTGCGGTTCTTCGGGGTGTACCGGCCGAGTTGCTGATTTATCCGGATGAGAACCATTGGGTATTGAAGCCCCAGAATGGCGTTCTATGGCAACGCACATTCTTTGAGTGGTTGGATATGTGGTTGAAGAAATAAAATTTGAAGGCCGTCCCCAAAGTATATAGCTTTGATGGACGGCCTTCTTTTCTCAACGCAATAACAAACTAAGCGATAGTAATATCCTTATCTAAATAAATATCTTGAATTGAATGAAGTAACTCCACGCCGTCTTTCATCGGACGTTGGAACGCCTTTCTTCCGCTAATCAGCCCCATGCCACCCGCACGTTTGTTTATGACAGCGGTGACGACAGCGTCTTTAATATCTGAGGCGCCATGAGATTCCCCACCGGAGTTGATAAGCCCGACACGTCCCATATAATTATTGGCTACTTGGTAACGGCAGAGGTCGATCGGATGTTCTGTCGTTAACTCTGTGTACATCTTTTGATCGATCTTCCCGAAATTGATAGCGGTGAAACCTCCGTTGTTCTCCGGTAGCTTCTGCTTGATGATATCGGCCTTGATCGTGACACCAAGGTGATTAGCCTGTCCGGTCAAATCGGCTGCTGCGGAATAGTCGATGCCATCCTTTTTAAAAGAGCTGTTTCGTAAATAGCACCATAATACGGTCGCCATACCTAGTTCATGGGCATACTCGAATGCGTCGGCAATCTCGACTAGCTGACGTCGGCTTTGCTCTGATCCGAAATAGATCGTGGCCCCTACAGCTACGGCGCCCATATTCCATGCTTCCTTCACCGTGCCGAATACGATTTGATTGTAAGAATTCGGATAAGTAAGAAGCTCATTATGATTTAGTTTTACCAAGAATGGAATCTTATGAGCATATTTTCGTGCGACTGACCCTAGTATGCCGAACGTAGAAGCGACTGCGTTGCAACCACCCTCGATCGCTAATTTTACGATATTCTCCGGATCGAAATAAATGGGGTTTGGAGCGAAGGAAGACCCTGCGGTATGCTCGATATCTTGATCTACCGGGAGGATAGAAACATATCCGGTGTTAGCTAATCTTCCGTGCCCCAACAAGGTTTGCAGACTATTGAGAGTCTGTATGTTTCTATCTGAATTGCCCCACACATCGTCCACGCAAGTGGGTGATGGAAGATGAAGCAGCGATTTATCAATAGTCTTACATACGTGATTTAAATAATAATCACTTTTGTCTCCTAATAAACTAATAATCTTTGATGTATCCATATAAATAAATATTTACTTAGTAAACAATCGCTGTCAAAAATAAGTTCCATAGTTTTTATCGATTAACACATAGAATTAATCTATCGATGAATTATGGTAGTATCGGATAGTTTAGTTAATTTTGTGCCATACAACCAATAAAAATTTTGCGATATATGAAAAAGAAATGGATTTGCACAGTATGTGGTTATGTACACGAAGGTGATGAGGCTCCTGAGTTCTGCCCTCAATGTAAACAACCAAAAAGCAAATTTAAAGAATTAGTAGAGACAGAAGGTGCGTTACAATTCGTTGACGAACATGTACTAGGTGTTGCTAAAGGTGTAGACCCAGTGATTTTGGAAGGTCTGAACGCTCACTTTATGGGAGAATGTACCGAAGTTGGTATGTATTTGGCCATGAGCCGTCAAGCAGACCGTGAGGGTTATCCTGAGGTAGCTGAGGCATTCAAGCGTTACGCTTGGGAAGAGGCTGAGCACGCTGCTAAGTTCGCAGAGCTTCTTGGCGATGTAGTTTGGGATACGAAGACTAACTTGAAAAAGCGTATGGAAGCTGAGGCTGGCGCATGCGAGGACAAGAAACGTATCGCTACATTGGCTAAACAACAGAATTTGGACGCAATTCATGATACCGTACATGAGATGTGCAAAGACGAGGCACGTCATGGCAAAGGATTTGAAGGTTTATATAATCGTTATTTCAAGTAATTTAGAGGTATTAGTTATATGTTTTAAAGAGGGGCGTTCTGTGAAGAATGCCCTTTTTTGTATTTGATAAAGTAATTTTAGCCTTTCAAGAGAATAACGATACTATATTTTATGTACTTTTGTACACGTCAACCACAAGGAAAGATGCCGGAGTGGTCGAACGGGCCGCACTCGAAATGCGGTGAGCGGGTAACCGCTCCCTGGGTTCGAATCCCAGTCTTTCCGCTTGATTATTAGCTCTTTGTTGTAATGATACTGTAGGAGATTTGTTCATTTTAGCCTCCTTACATACCTATTCATACAAGCTTTTTTTGCATGAATAGCATAAATGATTTACAAATAGTTTACAGTAAAAATTATGGCATATTTCAAAATTTGCGTACGAGCTAAGAGAAAAGACAATACGTATCCTGTTTATATTCGTGTAACCCATCACGGACAGGTAGGATATATAAAAACAGATAAAGTCTGCAAGGCTAAGTCTGTTCGGAAGGGTGAGGTAATAGATAATTACATCATTAAGGATATTTCTATTCTTATTGACGGGTATATGTCCCGGCTTAATCGTGAAGATATACAATGTTGGGATATCAGAAAGATACTGGACTTCTTGAGGAGGGATTCTAGCGCACCTTCTTTTTCTGAATTTTGTGAGGGGTTTACCTCTAAGATGGATAACGAAGGAAGAGAATCCACGTCGATAAATTATAAGCTTGCGTTAAGGCGCTTGGAGGAATATATGGGGAAAGACGACATTCTCTTCTCTGATCTTACATCGTCTATATTCAAGGAGTGGATAGATTCGATGAAAGATAGCTTGTACAAGAAACATGGCTATCCGAAGCGGATCAAGACAATGTTTATGGCTGGATGCGAGCGGTATAATAATTATGATACCGGCGAGATGCTTATACGGAATAACCCGTTTAGGGGAGTGAGGGTACCTAGACCTACAGTTCCAGAGAAAAGGGCATTGGACATTAGAACCGTTCGAGATTTTTTTTCGGTATCCGCGGAGTATGGATCAAGAGCTGATCGTGCTAGGGATGTGTGCGAGATCGTTTTTTGTCTTGCCGGAATTAACACCGCTGACCTGTATTATATGGAAAAAGAGAACCTTAGAGACGGAAAGATGTGTTACTGCAGACGTAAGACTACTAATAGGAGGGATGACAAGGCGTATATAGAGATAGCCGTACCAGATAGGCTATCTCATTTGCTTGAGAAATATGCTGGAGAAAAAAGGCTGTTTAACTTCTGTGAGATTTATGGATCAAGTAAGAATTTCAATAAATGTATAAACGAGGGAATAAGTGATATAACAAGAAAAAACGACCTTCCTCATATTTCTGTCTATTCGTTTCGGCATAGTTGGGCTACATTCGCTCAAAACGATTTCGATGCAAGTTTGGATTTAGTAGGCTTTTGCCTTAACCATGCTTCTTCCCATAGGGTGACATCTGGGTATGTTAAGACCGATTTTAGCGTTATCGACCGCTTGAATGCCAAGATTCTTGATTATGTATTTGAAGAAAAAACGAAAAAAAGATAGAAATAATTTGCGGATTAAAAAAATGATTCTATCTTTGCCGTTGAAATAGCGAGTTGGATTTTAGACGAAAGTTTGAGATCCAACTTTTTGTGTTTATATGTGTTTGGTCTCTTCTTTCTGTAAACTTCCATAAAACAAAGACTTACCGGGTGCCTTCAAAAAAACAGGCACTATGACGATTTCTATTTCTAAAACAGCGCTGCTATCAAGATTGCAGCTTTTGGCGAAGATCATACCCGCCAAATCATCCACGCCGATCCTTTGTCATTTCTTGTTTGAGACGAGGGAAGGCCGGTTATTCATCACCGGATCGAATAGCGAGGGCCGGATAACCACCAGCCTTGAGTGCATCTTCGACGAGGAGATATCTATTTGTGTCCCGACTTCCTTATTAGAAGGACTGAGGAACCTGCCCGAGCAACCAATTGATATAATCATCAACAAGGATACCCGTGAGATAAGGATCAAGTACCATGGTGGAAAGTTCGAGGTGGTGGGTTATGACCCATCTACCTATCCGGGAAAAAGATCGATCGAGGTCTTGGACTCTGTGTCATTGAGCGCGGAGGATTTATTCAATGGGATATCCAAGGTCATAAATTTGGCCGGGAATGATGATATCCGTCCGGTCCTAAGCTCTGTCTTTATTGAGACGGAACCGGAGACCGTATGCTTTGTCGGTGCGGACGGGCATGGCATGGGATTCTTGAGAAAGGGTAATGATAGACAGGTTGGCAAGATCTCAGTTATAATCAGCCGTCCTATAGCCTCGGTATTGAAGGCGATACTTCCGGCTTCCTCCGATAACATGGAAATGAGGGTCGGTGCGGATTGGTCCGATGTCATATTCAATGACTATGAGATATCGTTCCGGAATGTGGAGGGGAGATATCCTAATTGGAAAGCTGTGGTACCCAAGGCGAATAAGCTGGAACTGCTTGTTGACACCGGACAACTGATCGGGGCTATTAAAAGGACATCGGTGTTCTCCAATAAGGCCTCATGCCTTATCGTCTTGAGGATCATTCGTGATAAGTTGACCGTATTCGCCCAAGACATAGATTTCTCGACTTCCGCGGAGGAAACGTTGGAGGTCGATTTTAACGGGAATGAGTTCTCGATCGGGATTAAGGGATCGTTGCTTCTTGAGATACTCTCATGTATCGATGACGGGCGTACGAGGCTTTCCTTTAGCGAGCCTAGCCGCGCTATCTTGATAACTCCGGAGAACCAATCCGGGAACGAGGAACTTACCTATTTATTAATGCCCATGACAATCCCGTAAGTTATGAAAGAGTTCAAAGATACAATCCAGAAATATTTGCAGGAGAGGGCGGCGGAAGATCTTCTGTTTGCCCCGAGACTTGCCAATCCTAAAAAGAGTATAGACGAGTGTTGTCGTTATATCTTGGGAGAGGCCCGTAAGCGTGGAACCTCTGTCGTGATGAGTGATACGGAGGTTTTTGGTATGGCCGTACATTATTATGATGAGGAGAATATCGAGGTCGGAAAAGTTCCTGTCGGTAGCTCCGTTTCTTCTTCCCATAAAGTAGAACTTACGGAGGAAGAAAAGAACGCTGCCCGTCAGGCGGCCATCAAAAGGTTGACCGAAGAGCAATACCGATCGCTTAAAAAGAGGCCGGCCAAGAAGAAGGTTGATGAGAGTGTCCAACAAATGAGCCTGTTTTGATATGAAGCCGAGAACGAGATTGGAAAAGTTGGTGGCGGGATTGAGCGAAAAGCTTCCCGCCATCACAAAGGCGCAGGAGGAATGGGCCAAGGAACACGTGTTCGACCATGTAGCTTACAAATGTAAGAATGAGTTGTGGTGCTCTGAATGTGGCGAGATATGGGTTAATACGGGTAATAGTAAATTGGGTGACAAGACCGAATGCCCTTATTGCCACCATCAATTAGATGTAAAGGTCAGCAGAAAGCAGAAGAACCATGAGGAGGCGTATATGTCCATCCTGCAAGTGAGAGACGGGTTTCAGGTGATCCGGCATATACTATGTTGGAAAAACGCCCGTAGGGGAACTTCTCCGGTGTATTATGATTTTACTGAAGTTGTTCAAGAATGGATTCGTGAAGACGGAAAACGTACGATCATAGCCCGTCCAATAAATATGGGACGTAACGGATTTGCGTATAGTTCCCCTCTTAGTATCAAGGGTGAATATGGAAGTAACCCATATAATTATTACGGTGATTTATATGCGATATTTGGAGAGCTTTATCCAAGGAAAGAATTACTTCCGGAATTGAAAAAACGGGGGCTGAATCGACTGTTCCCGGATGTAACCCCGTCTAAGTTGATACGTGACTTGTTGAAAGGCGGAAACGATGCGGAACTGTGTCTCAAGACCGGGCAAATATCCATGCTGAAGCACATGTATAGAAACGGCTTTTCCCAGCTTCGTTATAAGCCATCATTCAATATTTGCAACCGTAACCATTATATTATCAAGGATGCGTCCCTCTGGGAAGACTATATGTCTTTATTGGCTTATTTCGGTAAAGACTTGCGTAATGCCCATTATGTATGTCCCAAGAACTTGAAGGTCGCGCACGATAGGCTATTGGCAAAGAAAGATGCCCGTGAAGCCAAGTTGAGACAGGAAAGGGACCGTATAGCAGCTATCCGTAGGCGTGAAAAGCTCATGAAGGATATAGCCGGCTTCTACGAACGGATGGAAAAGTTTTTCGGAATGAAAATCACGGATGGTAACATAGTCATTTGCCCGTTGGAGAGTATTACCCAGTTTTATCAAGAAGGCAAGGCTATGCATCACTGCGTATATAAACTCGGATATTACAATCGGCCGGATAGCTTGATACTGTCAGCAAAGGACACCGGTGGCAAACGTATCGAGACGATAGAGGTGAATTTGAAGACGCTGAATATCGTCCAATCCCGATCCGTCTGCAATGGGGTAAGCAAGTATCACGACCAGATAGTAAAACTGGTAAAAAAGAATATGAACCTGATCCGTCAGAAAATGATTGCATAAATATAATATGACCTATATAGATTACATAAACCTTTTTTGGAAGACATCGCAGAACGTCAAATTTTCCTCGAACGAGGCGTACTTATACTTCTTCTTGTTAAGTGAGTGCAATATTCGGGGTTGGGAAAATCCGTTTGAATGTCCCAACAGGAGAATCATCCTATCGATCGGTATATCTGAACCTACCTTAATCGATTGCAGGAATAGATTACAGAGCAAAGGTTTATTGATGTTTGAGTCAGGAAAAAGGAATGAAAAATCTCCCGTTTATTACTTAAATGATTTAAGTAAACAGTTTAGTAAAACCTTTAGCAAAAGGTTTAGCAAAGACTTAAGTAAAAATCTTAGCAAAGACCCAAGCATATTATATAAGACTAAAGAATATAAGACTATAGACTTAGATAATATACCCCCCACACCCCCTAAGGGGGTTGACAAAGCAAAAGAAAAAGAGCTTTTGGAAAAGGAAAAGGCTTTGTGTGCTTTGGAAGAAGAGTTGAAGAAACGAGAGGCGGAACTGGATGCACAATCGGACAAACCACCATCCAAACCAAAAAAGCGTCCTAATCCGTTGAACTCGGAAGCAAGGAAACTTTTTGAGGAACACTATCAGGCTATTTTTTCGTCCAGCTATTATTGGAGCGCAAAAGATGCGGGAAATATGTCTTCTTTGCTCAAGAAATTGAAATTTCAACGGGAGAAGAAGAGTTTACCGACTGACGATCAAGGCGTATTAAACGCTTTGAAGTACTTGTTGGATTCAATCACTGACGGATGGATACTGGAAAACTTTAGTGTGACGAATATTAATTCAAAATTTAATGAAATTGTATCACAAGCAATAGCAAAGAAAAATGGACAAACAACAAGCAATACAGCTTTTGGCCAGCATAGACCCGACAACCGGCGTGCTTCCTCCGGAACTGATGCCGAGAACAAAAGACGCGAGCGTGAGCATCTTGGGAACCTTGCCGATGCCATATTACAACAGTCTGCATCCGAAAACAGTAAATGATGTGTTCGATAGTCCTTCGTGTTCTATCGCCGTGATAAATAAAAAGTTCGGAGAGCAGCATTTGCGTGCATTCATGGTTAAAGTGTTGAATGATCTGTTAGACTTTTTCAATGTCGGCAAAACGATGGGAGCCGTTCAGGTTGCGTCTACGGCAGACTTGATTATTGAGGAGTTTTATTTTCTGAAGCCAGATGATTTCAAGCTATGTTTTACTCGGGCGAAGAAAGGGTATTACGGTAAGGTCTTTGACCGGATCGACGGGCAGGTCATCTTTGAGTGGTTAAATCAATATACCAATGACCGAATGACAACGGCCAGCGATACGAGTATCCAAGAGGCAGAGCGGTTTAAGGATTCACGAGGTGAGCGAACTTCTTCCTTATTAGAGGCAGCCGAACATGATTTCAAAAAGTATGATTTTGAACGTAAATACAAGGTGTAAATATTAAAAAACAAGGAACTATAATGCAAGAAAATAAAATACTGGCAGGCAATGTCGAACAGATTCTGCTGTCAAAAAAGAACTGTCACCGTGCATTAAAAGTGGTGAATATAGCGAAACCAGAACAGGGTGAATGGCTTTTTAACTGGAGAGGTAAAAAGTTGAGTGATAATTTAATGCGTTGCGACTATGTGCATACTGCAGTCCGTATTTCCGATAATGAGGCGGTTGTTATTAATGACAAAGACTTAGGTCTTTGGTCGGTTGTAGAGTGGAAATATGAGGTAAACCTTGAGGAGTTTTGGAAATGCGCTTGCGATGCTTTTTATGCTACAAGTTTCAGTCCGGAGGAACGTGGATCGTATCACATACGCATGTACGAAGAAGAGCTCAATGATGATATAAAAACAATGCCGGAAAAAGAAAGAGAGCGATATATAGCTAAGTACAAAGAATGGGTTCAAATATTGTTCAATAAGCATTCTCGTATAATGAGCGCCATGATAACAGGGCCAGCCCGTTTTCCGTCAAGACGAAATGAGAAGATGAATAATTACTATGACAATGCTGTCAATGAATTTAGAGCGTGGAGAGAAAAAGCGCTCAAGTCGATAGCTCGAAGGGTAGAGGAGGCAAAACCGGAAGATCAGAAAGCGGAGGAAGAGTGGATGCGTGTAAAGAGAATGATCGATGAGCATTTTTTACCAACCAATTTATATAATAAGCTGGAAACGATTGCAAGAAACGGAAAGGTCGATTTGATGAACAAAGCGATTGAATATGTCAGATCCTTAAACGAAAGTCGAGTTAAACCAATTTTTACCAATCGCCATAAATTCTGGAAACTCGCTGAACTTGCAAATCAATCTATATCAAAACAGGCAGAAAAAGAGAACCAAAAAGATGTGGAAATACTTTTTGATGGTGGCCGGGTAATCAAAAACTATTCCGAGAACAGGGTGCAGATAGTTTTTGACACAAAGCCGCAACCGGACGTTATTTCAAATCTCAAACATAACGGTTTTCGTTGGTCACCCCGTTTTTCGGCATGGCAACGCCAATTGACGAATAATGCTTATTATGCTGTTTCTCGTGTAATTCCTATTACTATTGAACAATTGATGAAAGGAGAAAACAAATGAACATTGGTTTATTAGCTGTTGACAGAGAGAAAGCCAAACGAGAGGCGTATAAGAAGCTATGTTATAACTTCGAGTATAAGTTTGGCTCCAATATTCCCCATTGTGCGTTAAGGTCTGGGGTATGTGATGAGGATTGCGAATACATGAAAGTTTTTTCTATAAAGGTATGAATATAGATACTGAGTTTAACGTAGGAGATAGCGTATGCTATCTAAGCGGGGATTGCATTGTTCATTCAACTATAAGCAAAATAATCATCGAAATATCCTATGCTGATGATATTTTCCTTATGGTTTATAAGCTGTCAGATGGACTTAGTGTACCCAGAAACAATTATCCTAAATGGGATAAAAGACTTTTTAAAGACAAAGAGAGTTTGATAAAATATTTATCTGAATCATAACTAAGAAGAACTGAGCATAATGGATGTAAATGTAATATATAACTCGGAATGTCGATTAGGACTAAAATGTCTACCGGAAAATAGCGTAAACTGTTGTATTACATCACCTCCATATTACGGTTTGCGTGATTATGGAAATGATGAACAGATAGGGCTTGAAGCTACACCGGAAGAATATATTGGGAAGTTGGTTGAAGTGTTCCGGGAAGTTCGGCGGGTGTTAACGAATGATGGTACTCTGTGGGTGAATATTGGTGATAGCTATGCCGGTTCCATGAAAGGTGCTGCACAGTTTCCGGACAATGCAATGAATTATAAGCAAGGTACGAACCGGGGGACACTTGGTAAGGCAACGTTGGTAAAACAATGCACAAACTGCAAACCTAAAGATTTGATAGGTATTCCTTGGATGCTGGCCTTTGCTCTTAGGGCTGATGGTTGGTATTTGCGTCAAGATATTATTTGGAGCAAACCTAATCCGATGCCGGAGAGTGTTAGGGACCGTTGTACTAAATCTCACGAATATATCTTCCTATTGAGTAAATCCCGGTTGTACTACTTTGATGCAGATGCGATAAAAGTTCCGGCAAGAGAGTCTACAATGCGTAGAATAAGGCAAGATGTCGATAACCAGGTAGGATCCTCTCGTACTCTGAAAGCTAACGGAAATATGAAAGCCGTTATTGGTGGCCGCAAAAGAAATTTTTCTGATATGACGGAAGATGACCCCATGTATCGAGCCAGTACGAATCGTGAGTATGAATATACGGACAAAGCAAATAAACGTTCTGTCTGGGTAGTGAGTACATCGGCCTTCCATGATGCTCATTTTGCAGTGTTTCCCCCAGCTCTCATTGTTGACTGTATAAAAGCAGGATGCCCGGAAGATGGCGTTGTTCTTGACCCTTTTATGGGTTCCGGTACAACGGCAATCGTTTCCCGGAAATTGAACCGCAATTATATAGGATTTGAGATAAACAAAGACTATGTGCGGTTGGCTGAAAATAGAATGAAAAAAGAGTTAGGAATATTTCAATAATAAAAATAGCTGAGATATGGAAATGCGTAAAGTTGTGTTGGTGTCATGATGAAAATACGGTATCACAGGAGATATACATCTCGTATAGAGAGATTTTGATAATTGATTAAAAATTAAAAAGAAATGAATATACTTGATTTACCATTAAAGGCTATATGGTATGATATGATAGAATCCGGTGAGAAAAAAGAGGAGTATCGAGAACATAATAGCTATTGGGCTAAAAGATTTTATGTTTGCTATGATAAAAACACGGATTGCAGAATCTATATTCCCGAAAAGTGTAAATATTGTTGTAAGCCTTCCTTTAAGCTTTATGATGCTGTTCGTTTTCGTTACGGATATACAAAACGAACTATGTTATTCAAATTGAATAGCATTTCTATTGGCAAAGGTCGTTCGGAATGGGGTGCGCCAGATTATAAAGTTTTTATTTTGAAATTAGGCAATCGGATTAACTAATAACTAAAAAGAAAGGAGCTATCTAAAAACAACAGATAGCTCCACAAAAGATTATTTGTTATGTCCTGGGGCGTGTCGCTTAGCGGATTTTTCACCTGTGATCTTTTTAGCTTGTCCTGGTGGAATAGTCTTAACCTTGTTTGGTTTGGATTTCACATGAACATGTGTTGCACAAGATGAGAAACTAAGTCCCATAGCAATAATGAAAATTGCAAGTAAATATTTTGCTTTCATAAGAAATGATTTAATATTAATAGAATACAAATATATAATAATTGAAGGGGTAAATAGCTCAAATCTCGTAAAAAAGTCCTTGGTGATCTTGAGGACTTTCTTCATGCCCTTTATATCTTATATGAAACTAAGATATGAAAACGCAAAAATGTATAGCCTGTGGCCGAGAAACGGTTTCTGTGATCAAAACAGAAGAAGGCCATATCTGTTATAACTGCTATTCTGATAAAAAGATCCCTCCTAAATCAAAACAGCATCATGACAACGAAGAAGCTCGGATTCAGTCGGAGTTTTTCAATAAGGTTCCTTTATTCTTCCCGAACCTACCGGATCGGCTCCTTTTTGCAGTCCCGAACGGTGGTAGCCGGCATAAAATAGAAGCGGCTAATATGAAGCGCCAAGGCGTTAAACGAGGTGTAGCTGATGTGATCCTTCAGATACCGAAAAAGGGGTATGCTTCCCTTTGTTTGGAGTTCAAGACATCGACGGGAAAACAATCTCCCGATCAAAAAGAATACCAACGCCAAGTTGAAATGGCAGGTAGTAAGTATGTGATTGTTCGGAGCGTGGAACAGGCTATCCGGGAATTGCAACTGTATTTGTGTTAATTGATTACCCCTGTTATATTTTAGAATAAAAGTTATGACAGAATTGAAGTATGACCCTCGGAATTATCGCATCCACACAGATAAGAACAAGAGATTGATTCGTAAAAGTTTGGAGGATTGTGGAGCGGGGCGTTCTATCCTTTTCGATAAGGATGATTGCATCATTGCAGGGAACGGAGTGTACGAGCAAGCGCTGGAATTAGGCTTACCGGTTCGAATTGTGGAGTCTGATGGTACGGAATTGATTGCTGTCAAGCGTACAGATCTCTCAACTGAGGATTCTCGGCGTAAGGCGCTTGCCCTAGCTGACAATTATACCTCTGATACGTCTGTATTTGACTTTGACGCGATCGTTGAAGATTTCGGTGCAGACGAGTTGGATGCTTGGGAATTTAAAATCGATGATCTGAATATTGATGATATCTCCATCGACGATGTGAAGCCGGACAAGGGGCGTGTCGGCAGCTTGAAAGAACGTTTCATTATTCCTCCTTTCTCAGTACTTGACTCTAAACTTGGAAACTGGCAAGACCGGAAACGTGCCTGGCTTGATCTTGGTATAAAGAGTGATGATGGCCGGGAGAAGGAGATTACATTTAGCCGATCAGCGCAACCACCCCGAGTATACGAAGCCCGTAACGTAATTCGTGAAAAAACAGGTGCCGATCCGTCGTGGGACGAATTGCAGAAGTATTGCCGGGATCATGGTATCCCGTTTATGGATGGAACCTCGATCTTTGACCCGGTACTGTGCGAGCTGGCCTACCGGTGGTTTAATATTCCCAATGGTTGTATCCTGGACCCATTTGCTGGTGGCTCCGTTCGTGGTATTGTTGCATCTATGTTGGATATGACTTATTTTGGTGTTGATCTAAGGCCGGAACAGGTCGAAGCCAACTGTAAAAACGCAGTTGAAGTATTAGGGGAGGAGTTCGGCGGGAAAGGCGGTCATAAATTTGCTCCTCTGTGGCTTTGTGGAGATAGTGTAGAGATAGATGCCCTGGCAGAAGGTTATGAGGCAGACTTGGTTTTTAGTTGTCCTCCGTATGCGGACCTAGAAGTGTATAGTGACGATCCGGCAGACCTATCGACGATGGATTATCCTGAATTCCTGCAAGCGTATAAAGAAATCATCTGGAAGAGTTGTTCACTGTTGAAGCCTAATCGATTCGCCGTGTTTGTAGTAGGAGAGGTTCGCGATAAGAGTGGTGTGTATCGGAGTTTTGTTCCTGATACGATCGCTGCGTTTCAGGAAGCAGGCTTGCATTATTACAATGAGATGATACTGGTTAACAACATAGGTAGTCTGGCTATGAGAGCCGGAAAGCAGTTTAGTAATAGCCGAAAGATTGGTAAGCAGCATCAAAATGTGCTTGTATTCTATAAAGGGGATCTGAGTAAGATTAAGGAAAATTTTCCCGAACTTGATTTCTCGAATGATGATTTGTTTAAGGAAGATTGATAAATTTGGCGAATAACTAGAGAAAAGGATATTCGCCATGAAAATAAAATTATGTATGATTTATCGTGAGGTTTTAGCGAAGAGATTAGAACGTAAACGCAAGCAGTTTGTGGAATTGGAGAGACAGATAAATAGTGAAGGTGTTTCTTCATCGGTGGATAAGCGCAAATATATTGAGTTGAAAGCTATCGTGAATGAATTGGAGAATTGCCTTGATATGGCGGATTCTATGTTTAAATTTAGTAAGGAAGAAAAAGGAGAGTAGTATTTAATGGCAAAGTATAGTCAAAAATTGGTGGATCGAATTTGTTCTCTTATTCGGGAGGATAGCTATACTATTGCCGAGATTTGTGATTTGGTCGGTATAAACAAGGATACTTACTATACTTGGATGAAAACAAAATCCGACTTTTCCGACTCTATAAAAAAAGCGGAAGACGCACGGATGCAATTCTTTGTTGCCGAGGCCCAGAAGTCTTTATTAAAGAAGATTCAAGGTTATGAGGTGGAAGAGTCGAAGATCACGTATGTCGATAGTGGTAAACCTGTGGTTGATGAGAATGGAAAAGAGAAACAGAAACCTAAGATCAAAGAGAAAACTATAGTCAAGAAGCATATCCAGCCGGATACCGCTGCTATTATTTTCGCCTTGACAAATGGTAATCCAGATCGTTGGAAAAACAGGCAGGATTCTAACATTAGTGGGCTTACTCCCGTAAGTAAGTTTGAGGGGATGACCGATGAGCAATTAGAGGATTTTATCTATGGAGAAAAACAGAAGAGAGATATTGTTGTTGATGGCAGAGGCGGCGGATGTGCTGAGACGCCGGAAAGCGAAAAATGATTTTTGGTCATATTGTTTATATTATGACCCGAAATTCTTTTCCAGACGCTTATTTTTGAAACATGTGGCGGACGCTTTTACTCGTGTGTATGATTCTTATCAAGATGGTGTTATTCGCAGGTTGGCCGTTTCCATGCCGCCACGTGCCGGTAAGTCCTATATATCCTCGTTGTTCATCGCTTGGATGCTCGGTCACTTCCCGGAAGAGTCGGTCATGCGCAACTGCTGTTCCGATACGCTGTATAACAAGCTGTCTTACGACACGCGCGACATCGTCCGTTCTTCCCGGTTTAAGGAGATATTCCCGGATGTGCAATTGCGAGGGGATAAGCAAAACGTACACGGCTGGAGCCTGGATGCCGCCCGGCAGGTGAGTTACTTCGGGGCCGGTGTAGGCGGTACGGTGATCGGCTTCGGTGCTTCTATGTTGGCTATGACCGATGACTTGTATAAGAGTTTGGAGGATGCACTATCTGACACCAATAACGAAAAGGTCTGGTCGTGGAAGCAGGGAACGCATGATTCCCGTATCGAAGGGAATTGTTGCTCAATCGACATCGGTACCCGCTGGTCGGCTACGGACGTTCTCGGCCGTATGGAGGAAATGGGGAAATATGACGAAATTATCCGTATCGCCGCCTTGGATGAGAACGACCGTTCTTTTTGTGAGGAGGTACATACGACAGAGTATTATCACGAATTGCGTGAGGAAACGGACGATTCCATTTGGTGTGCCGAGTATATGCAAGATCCAATCGAGGCAATCGGGTTGTTGTTCCCGAAATCGGAGCTTAACCGATTTAAATTGGCTGATATTGAGGGCAAGCAACCGGACGGTGTTATCGGAGCTACCGATGTGGCTGACGAGGGAGACGATGATTTCTGTGCTCCGATTGCCAAGGTATTCGGTACGAAGTATTTCATTACCGATGTTTTGTTTACGAAGGATAATGTAGAGATTACCGAACCGAAGCTGGTTTCCTTGATCCTTGATACCCGTTGCGACAATATGCGTATCGAGAGTAACAATGGTGGTCGTATATTCGCTCTCAATGTTCGTAAGGCCGTGAAGTCAAAGAACGAGAAATGTATCATTCAGGCGAAACCGACAACAGCCAATAAGGATACACGTATCTTGTTGAAGTCTGGTTGGATCAAGAAGCATTGTTATTTCTTGGAAGAAAGCGAGTATAAGAAAGGTTCGGATTACGACCGGTTTATGAAAGCTTTGACCAGCTATAAGAAAGAGGGTGGTAACAAGCATGATGATGCGCCGGATGGTATGACGATCCTTGCCGAGAATGTAGAGTTTATTGGGTTGTGCAAGGCTAACTCTGAACGTCGGGTAGCAAGAGGACGATAAGTGGTAAAATGAAAGTGTTTTTTCGATATTTGTGACACGTGTTAGATAAAATCCCGATATTTTTCTGCCACATACTTGCGTTTTGATATGTGTTCTCGGTTTTTACATTTCAAAGTGAACTTGTTTAGACTGGTCGTATTGATAGCGAAAAAACATTTGCTTTTATATTTTAGCATAAAACAATTATGCCAAGTATAAGCGAAATCCTTGCGAATGAAGACTTCGGACAGGTAGTCAGTACGTTATGTGTCGATACGATTGAATACCGGGAACCAAGAGAATATTACAGAGAATACCATGGTGAACGTCGTCGGCGTAAGACTTCAGTCGGTTGGCGTGAACCCAAACGACTGGCGGTCTATTCGGAAACACTGAAAGATAAGAATGGTGAGCCGTTACGACTGGAAGATAAGATTGTCGATGTGGCCCGTATCGTTACCAATTTCCCGAAGAAAGAAGTGCGGACCTCCGTTGCTTTCCTTTTTGGTGGTAGTATGACAATTACTGGAACGGAACAGAATGACGGATTCCAAGAGTTCAAACGTGTATGGGAACGCCGATTGAAAATGCAATCCGTCTTGAAGTCGTTCGCCCGTAAGGTGCTTTCTGAAAGTAAGGCTGCTCTTGTATTCTATCCGTATACTTCCAAAGGATTAGACGGCAAATTGATTACGGAATTGAAGGTTAAGACGCTTTCTGTTCCTCGTAATGCAAATACCTTTTCTGAGTTTTATCCTCATTTTGATGATAACGACGATTTGGATGCTTTTATTCATCGTTACCAGATAAATTCTAACGGCATGCTCCGGAATAGTTGTACTATCTGGACAGCCGATAAGATTATAATAGCTACCGATGAGATGGGCGGCTGGGTTATAAAAGAGGTTCCGAACCTATTTGGTAAGATTCCGGTTGTGTATGCTGATGTACTCCAGCCTGAATGGGACGAAGTGGCCGGCATTATGGATGCACGGGAAATGCGTTTGTCCCGTATGGCTGATACGAACGACTACTTTGCGGAACCGATCTTGAAAACGTATGGCGATTCGGATTTACCCTCTAAGGAAACAACCGGTAAAGACATCAACTTTCCTATTAAGGTCGACGAGGTGACCGGTAAGGAATACCATGGTGATGCGGATTATTTGACATGGACCGGCTCCCAGCCGTCTGTTGATAAGGAGCTGGAAGAAACGAAAAATGAGCAGTATTCAGGCACATCTACTCCCGACCTTTCTTTTGATAATTTGAAAGGTATTGGTGATTTGTCCGGTGTTGCCCGCAAATTTATGTTGATGGATGCTACTATTAAGGCTAGCGACAATATGGAGGTATTCGGGCCGGTAGTTCAGCGTTGTATTTCGGTCGTGCTTGCCGGGATTTGCAATATAACCAATATCAAGTATCGTCCCCAGCTGGTAAACAACTTGATTGATGTGGAATTTGGCTCTATACTTCCGGATGATTTGGCTGAAACCCTGCAAACCTTATCCATCGCTAATGGCGGTAAGCCTATCAATGCTCAGCGTACAGTTACAGCTCATTCTCCTTTGACGGAAGACTTGGACGAAGAAATGAAGCTGATGGAGGAGGAAGAAGATACAGCAGCGCAACGCAATAATATGATCGGCTTAACAATGGGATATGGAGAATGAAAGAACTATCGTTTCATGAGCAACAGTACCTACAACGTCTGTTCCGGCAACAAGGCAGCATAAAGTATTCGTTTGACGAGTTTGTCCGTAGGATAGGACCTCTTTTGGCTAAATGGTCGGATCATGGAGGTGACCGTGTATGGATAGGCAACGCTACCATAGAGAAGCAAATCGAACGTCTGTTGGATGACCTGCATACGCAGCTCGTAAGCAATATATCCAATACGGCTACCGAAGTCTGGAATTTAGGCAATAGGAAAGCGGATGAACTGGTAACGGGCTATATCAAGGATATGGCTATATCCACTACGCTAAGGGAAAAGTTGTTTTCCCGGAATGGCGATGCGCTGAATACCCTATTGAAGCGTAAAGATGAATTTGGCAAAACTATATCCTCCCGTGTTTGGGATATAACGGACGGAGCTATGGATAATCTGGAGTATTATCTTTCTTCGGGTTTGTCCTCCGGTCGTCCGGCAGCGTTGATTAGCCAAGATATACGGCAATTACTAAACGAACCCAACCGTCGTTTCCGCCGTGTAAGGGATGCGAATGGCAAATTGGTCCCATCCCAACCGATGAAAGATTATCATCCGGGGCAGGGTGTTTATCGCTCGTCTTATAAAAACGCCCTTCGACTAGCAGCAACGAAAACAAACGAGGCTTTTCGAACTGCCGATTATGAACGTTGGCAGAATATGGACTTCGTGACCGGTATAGAGGTGGAACGTTCACCATCGAATCATGGCCTGTGTCCTGTGTGTGATGCTAAGGCTGGCCAATACCCGAAGGATTTTAAGTTTATAGGATGGCACCCGTTTTGTATTTGCATATCTACGCCGATTATGATGGATCATGAGGAGTTCGCTGAATGGTTGCTTCATTAAAGAAAATGAGGGCAACGGGGATTCTGTAGTAAAGTGGCAGTTTACAGAATACACCCGATGCCCTCTAAATTGTTTACTCAATTGCCACGTAATATCTCTATTATACTTTCGCTTTTTGTGCCTGTAGTTTCGAATTTAACTTCTCAGCCTCCTTTTGCATGTTCTCGGAAGCGTGCTTGATGTAGTATAGCATTCCTTCGGTTCTTCCTATCTCTCGACCGGAATTGAAAGCGGCTTGCAGTTCTGGAGTGGAGTACTTGCCCATTTCGGAGGGTTGGGCCGTCCTTTTGCCGTTACTATTGTTGGCGGCATTGGAATCCTTGGAATTGATAGACATATATAATAAAAAAAGGTATTCGTGCCTTTCCTGCTGTCTATCACATTCCAAGGGATGTTGTGGTCCCATTACAGTTCCACACAGGGGTACACGAATACCAAATATCGTTATACAATAAATGTGTGTGCATAAAAAATGCCCACATCCCTTAGTTAAATATGATAGACACCGCAAAGATGAGCACTAATTCTGAATTGTGCAAGGAAAAATTTCCCCTCCCTTATATTTTAAACAGAAAACTCTTATGACAATTTTAGATTTAATCAAGGCGGCATGTAAGACAAAAAGCGTGCCGGAGAAGTATGCGGAACGTATTCAAAAGACGTTCAAGATTGAGAAAGCCGAGGGGATGGAGGCTTTCGTGGACCTGTTCAATGATAATATTCTTCCGGCAATCCAAGAAGCGGAGAATGAAGCTAAGACTACGGCTGAAACGGCCGCTGTCGCCGCTTATGAAGCCAAGCATGGGTTGAAGGATGGTAAACCGGTAGAAGATCCGGATAAGAACAAGAAAACGGAAGAAGAGCTGTTGAAGGATCTTAGCCCGGAACTGAAAGCTTATCTGGAAAGTATGAGGAAGAGCGTCGATGATATGGCTAAGAAGGTGGGCGATTCCATTACCAACTCGGCAAACGAGGCTAAGAAAGAAACAGTCCGTAAGCAGTTGAAGGATGCCGGTCTTCCGGATAGCTGGCTGGGACGTGTGGACTTGGCTTCGGAAACCTCTATCGAGGATCAAATCAAGGAGCTTTCCGAAGAGTTTACCGGAATCCAGCAAAAGGCGATCGATGATGCCGTGGCCCGTGGTGATTACGCTCCCGGTTCCGTGAATCTTCCGGAGCGTTCCGAGGCGGATTGGGCGAAGCTGATGGATCAGGATGCCGACAAGAGCGCAAATAATCCCGGTGTGGTGAACCTGGGTATTGAATAATCCAAGAAAAGTGTAACGTTATGTACAGAAAAAGAGAAAGAGAATTCCAGTATCCTCCCGGAATTGAAAAGATTATTGAGGATGTGATCGGCGGTGGGACGATTGACCGCCGGGATTTGCGGAACGCTTTGTTCAATGGCAAGTCGTTGGACGAGCTTCCTCCGATCGTGATCGTGGTGAAAGATCCGGAAACGGGGCTGTATCATGTATTGAAGACGGCGATGGCTTCCGATGCTGGCAATGAAACTACTTATAAGGTGTCCAAGAATCATCTGTTTGGTGTGGGTGACTTCGTGACGATTGGTGGAGCTTTGACAGGCGCATCCGATAAGATCACGGCTATTGATAAGAGTCATGCGGAGTTTGATACGATCACGTTGGAAGCGACTATCGGTGCTGCCGCAAAAGGTCAGGTATTGGTTCAGGCTAAAGACAAACAGGCAGCGAAAGCCGCCAAGTTGCCTTATGATGGCGAATTGGTTGTCACGATGAATAAAGTCGACTTGACTGTAGCCAACCAGCAGTCCGGGTTATTGGTAAGAGGTACGGTAAACGAATCCTGTATGCCGTTCCCGGTAGATAAGGACTTGAAGGCATTAATGTCGTTTATCCGTTTTGTGTAATCCATTAAAATCAGATATATGGAAAGAAGTTTAATTAAGCAAGTGAATAAAAAGAACATGGCGGCCCGTTTGAATACCCGTCATGTGAAACCGGTTGTCTTCCCGAACTTCTTCGGGGTGAAAAGAAAGACCTCGTTGAAGTGGGAGACTCTGACCGGTGAGAAAGGCGCTCCGGTAATGGCAGACGTGATCTCTTTCGACGCTTCCGCACCGCAGAAGACCCGTGAGGTGATCAGCAAGCTGTCCGGCGATATCCCGAAGACAGCCGTCAAGCGTGGCATGAACGAGAGCGATTACAACGAGTATAAGCAATTGGAACGTGACGCGCAAGGTGATGCGGACCAGTTGGCATTGTTGAATCTGGCTTTCAAGGATCAGGATTTCGTGTATAACTCCGTTCGTGCCCGTTTCGAATGGTGGTGTATGCAGCTCATGAGCCGTGCGGGTTTCCATTTGTCGGCAAAGAACAATGGCGGTGTCGTTACGGCTGAGTTTGTCGGTTGCGGTATGCCGAAGAAGAACCAGCGTAAATCTACTACGGACTGGAGTAACGCTACAACGGCCAATGGATTGCAGGATATTGAGGATACGGTTGTGGCCGCTTCTGCCGAAGGGGTGACGATCCGTTACGTTGTAATGCATGTGGCTGATTTCTCTTTGCTAAAGAAACAGAAATCTACGTTCGACACGTTAAAGGCATGGGTTAATTCGTCCTCCAAGATATTGGTGACAAAGAATCTCATCAACGAGTATCTGGCCGAGCAGGAGATCCCTGTGAAGATCATTACCGTGAACCCGGCTGTCCGTATCGAGGATCGTGCCCATCGTCGTAAGACGATCAATCCTTGGGAGCGTAAGCGTGTATGCTTCTTGGAGGATTTGAAGGTGGGTGACATTCAGCATGGGCCGATCGCCGCCGAGTCTTCCGCTACCTTGCAGAAAATCGCTCTCATGGTTAAGCAGGATTGGATCTTGGTAACCAAATGGTCTGAGCTGGAACCGTTCAAGGAATGGACGAAAGCGGAAGCGAACGCTATTCCTGTCGTGAATGATCCGGATGCCATGTTCATCATGAAAGTGGATGGGAAGGATTGGAACGCTTCCGAGGATACCGAGGGTACGGATGATATCCCGGCGACATTCTTGGGTGAAACCGTCGAACCGGAGGATCAAACGATTCAGGATACTGAAAACGGAGAATAACAATCATGGCTAAGACGATTCGAGATACGATACTCGCTTATCCCGGTCTGGCTGACTGTGAAGATTTTTTGGATAACGTCGTTTTGCCGGGACGCGGTTTTGAAGGTACAGAAGATAGTAAGACGATCGATATCCAAAAACAAAAGCTGGTGGCCGCCGACCTTTATTCCATGGTCGGCGGTCTGCCGGACTTCACGGAAAACAAGCTCTCTATCACGTATCCCCGTGCATGGTATGACGCTACGGCGAAACGACTATACCGGGAGGGAGGAGAACCGGAGAAAGCGGAATTGATAGGCAATAAGATCGAGGTACCCAAAGGAAGGGCGAGAAACAGATGGTAAAGCGATATTCACATACTGCGATAGTGACGATTCAAACCTGTCAATTGGTCAAAGGGGAATTGGTTGCCGGTAAACCGACGGAAATAGAGGTCACTGGGCAATACTACCCGTCCAATAGTGGACAGCAGTTGAAGCGGAACGTCGATGGAAGAGAGTTCATCGTGCATGGTGAGTTTTCGACCAAAGCCCGTCCTGTGGAAAACGCGAAGCATATCCGGATTGACAGTATCGCTCTCGATGTGGATATCATTAGCTGGGAACCGTTTCAGACTCACTCTGTAATCTATGTGTAGTTTATGGCAAGGAAAGGTGGTTTGACTCCAATGTGGAGTGATAGGGAAGTAGGGCGTTGGTTCGATTACTATGTGGATCGGGCGGAAGAGCGGATATACAAGTTATTGCAACGTGCCGGGGAAGAGTTCGTGAAGATCGCTCGAAAAAAAGGGAACTATCAGGATCATACCGGTAACCTCCGTAGCTCAATCGGTTATGTGATCGTTAAGGATGGCGATATATTGACCGAGAACTATGAGCAATCCACGGAAGGAACGGATAAACAGACCGGTATCAGGGAAGCGAAACGTTTGGTTTCCGAGCTGATCCCTCTTTATAAAAGGGGCTGGGTATTGATTGGTGTAGCCGCTATGCCTTATGCCAAGTATGTGGAAGCAATCGAAAATCTGGATGTTATCTCCGTTGCCACGGAACATGCCGAGGATTGGATCAAGAAACAGAGTCGAACGTTATTTGATAAACTCGCTGAGAAAGGATATTGAACATGGCAGATCAGTTTGATATAGTGGATATCGTATATAATGCGGTTGAGCCGGCGAGTACGGGCTTTATCCTGTATAAGGATCAATCCGGCGATGGCGAGAAAAGAAATCATATCACGATCCGCTCTCTGGCCTTGAATGGGAAAGATTATGTCAACAAGGGATCGATAAATATCAATATCTTCGTCAAGAGACCCTCGAAAGGCGTATCGGATCGACAGTTGATGATAGAGACCGTACGAGGCGTGAGGTTCGTGTTGCGGGATATCAAGCCGCCGTTGGGGATGTATTGGAAATCTCGGATCGTCTGGTCTGAGCCTATGGGCGAGGCCAAGGATGGCTTCGATTGTACGAATATTAGATTAGAGGTTATAACAGAATTAGATTAGTGATATGGAAAGAAGTTTAGCGCTGGATGTGGCGTATTTAGGAGTTGCGGAACCCGGGGATGGCGTGGCCGGTACCGAGTTCACCCAATGCGTTGACGTGGATACGGTGACGTTCAATTTCTCGGACGCCAAGGAGCTTAGTTTTACGTCCATGGGACATGAGGACCCTTGGGCGGTGGTGAGTCGGAAAGGAGATCCTTCCAGTATAGAGTTCACTATCCCTTCTCCCACGAGCGACGAGATGAAAATGTTTTGCGGGGGAACCGTTTCCGGTGATAAATGGGAGGCTCCCTTGTCTACGCCCTCGATATTGAAGACGATCAGGCTACAGAGCCTACCGTACCAAGGTAAGTTCACGGAATATGTCTTTGTCAAGTGCTCTGTGTTCGGGAAGATCAGCCAAGCCCCGGATAAGGAGAATTGCGATCTCTTATTGGTAAAGGCCACGATCATGACACCGGTATCGGCGGCCGGCAAACAAGCGTCCCCGTATAGCAGGGCGGTGAAGGCCGTATCGGAAGACACGGAATGATGTTTTTTGTTTAGGTTGTCTAGAGCCTCGGTTTTTGTCGGGGCTCTTATATTTTAGAGGAAAATCATGAGCGTAAAGCGAGCACTACAGATTGAGAGCGACGTGGTGACAAGTCGGTCAGTCGTGATTCCTTTCGAGTTCAAGCCGGAGACGATCCCGGCGGGTAAGAACGTTGGTGATAGTATCGTTATCACCCCGATCACGGTAAGGACCGGGTTTAGGATACGGCCGTTACTCTTACGGATTGACAAGGCGGACAAGGATGCTATCGTGGCTCATAAGGATGTTACGTTTGATAGTGTACTGTCGGAGTTGATGGCGAAATATGACGAGTTGATCTTTGAGATCGTATGTTTGGGTATCCATAACAAGAAAGGGGACATGCCCGCTTGGTTCCGGGAGGTACTGAAGGATAATTGTACATGGGAAGACCTGTATATCCTTTTGAACGCTATTCTCTTTCGTCTGGGTTGTAACCCTTTTTCTCGTACTATCATAGCTTTGGAAGCTGTGAGCCCGTTGAGCGAAGAGGAGATAATAGCCCTTCAAGAAAACAACGAGACTTGGGTAGGTCGGAGCCGGTGACGCAAAGTAGCTTCATGTTCCTTGTACTATGTAACGAGGCGTTCGGGTATACGCATGAGCGGACATTGGACAGCGATCTGGCGCTTGTCATGTCCATGCTACGGGAACATGGTTACTTGGTGAACGACCGGAACAAATCACTGCTCGTGGACGATGATGAATCCGGGGATAATCATGGCGAGTGGGTCGAGGTAATCGATTTCGATACGGGAAAAAAGAAAAGGGTTCGAAGAATGAGCCCGGTATGATATATATTACTTTGCGTAGAGAACGTTTGTCATAGTGATTTTGGTTGTAAAAAAACCGACGAACCGTGAGGCTGGTCGGTTTTTGTTCTCTGTAAATGTGTCAAGATCTTCAGAGTGTCTGCTCGATAACCAGAGCGGTGTCTTCTAGTGAAAAGTAATTGGGTAACGCTCCGGATGGATTATGCTGTCAATCTCAAGATCCACATCAATTGCGTCCCAACGCAACGAATCCTCGTCCGGCATGGTCACGTCCAATACATCCGATACTTTTGCATTTCTGAACCAAGGGTATCTGTCATACGATAAATAATATTCCTTCCCTCCTACGAAAAGGAGGATACCGTGTGCATTAATCATTGTTACTCCCGCAGGGGGTGTTCCATTCATTTTTTTATTATATCGAGGCCGGACAAGCTGCATGAGAATATTCGTTGATATCTATAAGATGGATATTCAAAACATCTTCAATATCAAAAAGAGTGCTGGTTGTAAAGTTGTGGTCACCTCTTAACCATTTGGATATTTCAGAGGGACGTTTACTCATTTTTTCGGCAAATTCCTTTTGGGATAGACCTTTCCTTTTGATACCTTCTGCTATTTTTACGGCAAGCATCATACGTCTTTCCATGTTCTTGGCTCTTTTCGTGTCTATATTGCCAAGTACTGTATCCAAAATAGATGTATTGTTCATATTTATTCCTCCTTCAATTTTAAATTACCTAAGAAAAAACCGTTATCATCAAGATGTATATCCTTGTTTTTGATGGCTTCTGATATGATTCTGGATATTCGAACCACTGTTTCAGCTTCTTTTTTTAAGGAAGAACTTTCTTGATAAGCTCTAATGTTTTTGGGTTTGTATCCTCCACCTCCAACAACGATAGCAACGTTAGCAAATCGAATACAATAGATTCTTAATTTTTTATCAGGACTATCAAATAGGGCGCAGACACCATCACCGGGTTTCCCTTCGTTTAGCTTGAAAAAATGTTCGGCTGCCCCAGTTTTTGTAGCCATAATTTTCAATTTAGATACGATATTTTCTATTTCGGTTGGGTATTCAGAATAGTTGTTCTGAAGAAATTGTTCAAAAACGCTCTGATCCTCTTGACCGAGAATAACAGAATATATCTGAGCCTTTTTGCCTGACAGTTGCTTTATCTTGATAATCTCGAATTCCACGATAATTTTTCTTTTTACAAAAGAACGAAGAAAAAGCGACAAGACAAAAGAAAATGTCGAAAAAATAACTTATAAGTGAATTTTTAACGATTGTTGCTATTACATGAAAGAGGTTTTATATTTTACCATAAACGCATTATGGGAATCAAAAATAGGGACGAGGTGGTTTGGGTTTCAAAATTATTTGTACCTTTACACCGCTTTTCGAAGCATTATTTTTGAGCGCATGGCCGAGCAGAAAGTTTTATGCTTTCTGGATAAGTGTGTTGCTTATTCGACAGGGAATAATATTCCTAGGCCTAACCATCTAGAACGTTATCTTTATGAAGGATAAAATGGTGCGCAAAGATAGTACATATCTGATCCTTTGGGCTCAGTTAATAGTAGCAATTCTATCCCTGCTCCTAGAATTATGTACTACGATTTTTTGACTTAGTCGTTTTAGCTAAGTAAGAATGTTTTTATGTCGGGGGATAGAGTATCTGATATATAGACATTCGGATAAAAGAGGGTATGTTACCCTCTTTTATTTTAATCTGTGAATTCAACTTGGTAGTTCATCATTGCATCATAAAGCCTTTTAGGAATCTTTTCTTTCCATTTAGCCGCAATATCTTTGATGTTTTTTTCTTTTGCTACTTTGTATGCATTGAATGCTTCGTCTATGGAGTCAAAATTCCCAATGAATTTTCGTTTCCCTTCAATTGTTACACGGGCAACAAATAGATTGTTAGTCTTGTGGTAAGTAACACCAATAGGATATTTTCCTCGAGAGTGATCGCTTTTAATGAAGAGCTTATTTATTTCGTCTGGAACAAAGCAACAGTTATCCGGTGAGTATATTTTGTTCCCTTTATGCATAATATCTTTATCTAATTGCCATCCTTCGATATAATTTTCATCAAACCAATCTCCAAAGTTTTGAAAATTGAGCCATTCTTTACAAATTTCGCATCCTCGATATGTGGGGCGTTTGTTTAAAGCATATTCGTTATAACAACGGATGAAGATTGCTATCCAACAATTATATTTGTATGTAGGCTTTCTGTTTATAGAAGCTTCATGTTTCCCTACTCCAAGAAAACCACGATTATATACTCTGGGATACAGTGGGTCTTTTAACGTACCTCGTTTTATATTGGTTGCGTCTGTTGTTTTTATATATCCTGTTTGAAGAAATTTTACATCAATATCTTTTTTACTGCCATAACGTATGATTTGAATGTCCCCATTGAATTTTGTATGATATACATCTCCTTCGTGCATTAATTGTCTCATGATTTTTTCTATCAAAAGTGAAAAAGGGCAAAGACTGGAGGTGCCTGATGTGACGGTCTGCAACACTCCAATCGATGCCCTTGAATATTTCCCTTTCCCGGAAGACCGTCACGAGTTCCGGATTTTAGAACGTTCTGAAGTAATATATAAGTCGGAAAATATTTTTCCTTATATTTCTCCTTTCATCATTAAAGCTATTTTCTCAAGCTTGTAGGCAAATTGATCTATGTCGCCCATTAGATGTCCAGACAATAAAAAGCTGTGGCAGGCACGTAACGCAAGTATAAACCAAATGCGTTCTATTGGTTCATACTCACCAAGAAAATCACGTTTGAAGCGAGGCTTACGGTATTTTAAAAGTTCATTGTGGCATAAATCCGACAAATATTTCTTGTTTTTCTTGAATCCATTAGGATAATATTTCGTCAAGAATAACATAACCTTGTGTTTAAGGTCGTCACGATAACAGGTCATATTATCCAACGAATTTTGCCGAGCCTTCAAGCAATAATTGTAGGCGATAGACATGAAATCGAGCAAAGTAGTACTTTGATAAGGTAAATAGGTTTGCACGTCTTTGGCAAAGCTCTGCATTTGGAAGAATTGCTTTACACTAAGAGGATCCGGATTGTAATTAGGAACCAGTATTCTTACATATTGTTCTCTCATGACCGACCTCCTTTCTGTTCCTGAAGTTTCTGATTGAGTTTTTGGTTTTCAGCAAAAAGCTGATTCATGATGTGGCGTTGGTAGGAGAGCATACCTTCGGTTCTTCCGAGAGCACGGCCGGCATCGAATGCGGCTTGCAGTTCAGGGGTGGAGTACTTACCCGTTTCGTGGGTGGACGTACTTGTGGCATTACTATTATTCACGCCGCTTGTAATTTCATGTTCCTTGGTCATTTTTACTAATGAAATTATAAGATGCAAAAAAGGCTGTCAGCCTCCCATTCCGACCAAGGAACACGTTTTATACGAATTTATACGTATAGGCAACGTAGTAGGGATTTTGACAGCCTGATATCTTTATACTTGGGATACGGGCATAAAAAATCCTACACGGAAAATTCATATAATTAAACATTGTTCCTTGGTCGTTGAACACCACAAATGTGAGGACTTATTTTGAAATATGCAAGGGATTACATAAAAATATTCGATTTATATTTTATCAGAAAGATAAAATGGGTATTAAAAATAGGGAGGGTAGTCTGTACATGGTAACCGGGATCGACAACTCCGGCTTGTACGAAGGAAAACGCGAGGCTATGGGAATTATCAAGACTCTGGCAAGCGATATCACCTCTTTTGATATATTTGGCGGTATCGGTATCAGTGCGGCGACGGCGTTTGCGCAAGCGGCCAAGAGCTCGTATGAGTTTGAGAAGGAATTTCGCAAGAACATGCTGGAAGTGGCGACCATTTCCACTCAAGTAACGGATGATATGACCGGTTTCATGAATCAGGTCATGTCCATAACCCAAGAGATACCGATCAAGGCTCCGGAGGCCGCCAAGGCGTTATATAGCATTGTTTCCGCCGGACATGACGGGGCGGATGGGATGAAGATTTTGGAAGTTTCGGCCAAGGCAGCAGTGGGAGGGCTTACGGAAACGGAAACGGCCGCCGATGCCATTACGACAATCCTGAACGCTTATAAGATGTCTGCGGAGGAAGCCGGTACGGTCTCGGACCAGCTTTTTACAACCGTCCGGTTGGGTAAGACTACATTTGGCGAATTGGGAGCCTCCATAGCCCAAGTTGCTCCTATTGCGGCTGCGTATGGGATTAGTATCGACCAAGTGTTGGGTGCTGTCGCTTCATTGACCAAGCAAGGAACGCCGACGGCGCAGGCTATGACACAGATCCGTGCCGCTATCCAAGGAACCGCCGGAGAACTTGGAGACGCCGCTTTCCAAGGTCGTACTTTCCAAGAGGCATTACAATTGATTTATGAGAAGGCTGGTGGTTCCGCTTCCAAGATGAAGGAAATGCTTGGCACGGATGAAGGCCTGGCCGCTACACTGGCTTTGACTGGAAAGAATGCAAAGGCGGCAGCAAATGATTTGGGAGAGTTGCAGGGCTCCTTGGGTGCGACAGAGGCTGCGTTTGAGAAGATGGCTGACGCCGCCGATAATCAGCTCACGTTGTTGGCGAATAATGTACAGGCTTATTTGCGCCCAATGGGAGAGAGGATATTGAAAGAGGTGTCAGATATCGCCAAGGCGTTTAATGAGGCTTTTGAGAACAATGATATCGAGGGGACGATATCGAGGGTTGAGGCATTGGTGAAAAATGCGGCGGGAGCGTTTCTTTCTTATAAAACAGCTATTTTGTTGGTTCAAGTGGCGCAACGATCTTATATCAAGACATCAGCTTTGAGCAGACTGGCGACGATTCAGCATACGACCGCAACCGCGCTGCTTACAGGTGCTTTGAAAAAACAGGCTGTCGCAATGTTGGCCGCCGGAAAAGCTGCCCTTGCAAATCCGTATGTCTTGGCCGTGGCGGGTGTTACGGCCCTTGGGTATGCGATCTTCAAGCTCGCGACACAGGCGACGGCATCAGAGAAGGCGTTGGATTCCCATAACAAGAGGGTCGCAGAGATGAAGGACTGGATAGAAGGCATGAGATCTCAAACGGATGAACTATTGAATGCTTTGCGCGACGATAACAAGTCCATGTTACAGAAAGTGGAGGCATACGAGAAATTACAAGCCCTCTATCCGGATGAACTGAAAAATCTATCCTTGCAAAAGTTCATGTTGATGGATATGACGGAGGCTAATAAGATGCTTTCTAAATCGATAGATGAGCGAACCATGGCCCAACAGCGCGCTACCGTAAACTCCATAGAGGATGAAATTGCAAAAAATAACCATCGAATCTCCCAGCTAGACAAGAAAAGTTGGATTGATACCAGCTTTTCGGAGGCATTTGAGTTACGTCGTTTACGAAAACGGAACGAGCAGTTGAAGATTGAGCATGATAAAGCGGTTGAGATAGTCGTACAAGGATTGAAGGCTCGTACGAAGGCGGAGGCGTTAGCTAGTAGCCAACAAGAGGAGGAAAAGGCGAAAATAGCTACACCTATTGATAAAAAGGAACTAGAAAAGCGAAAAAAGCTTCAAGACGAACTCCTATCCCTCCGCCGGCAGAACCAGCAATCCGAGATCGATCTGATGAAAGAAGGCTCCGCAAAGAAGATCGCCCAGATAAACCTAGACTATGACAATGAGATCGCCGCCATACTTACCAAGGAAAAAGAGTGGAAAGACGCTCAAGGCGGCAAACTGACTAAGGAACAGACCGTGGAGATTCGTACAGCCTTGGTGAACTCATACGTCAAACGGGAGCGATCGACCTCTAATGTGAATAAGGAACAACTGGAGGAAGAGAAACGTGCCATGAACGAGTATCTGAAAGAATACGGTTCTTATCTTGATAAGAGAGATGCTATCACGGCTCTTTATAACGAGAAGATAGCCAAGGCTACGACGGAAGGCGAGCGTAAGTCCCTTTCCGAGGCCATGAAAAGGGAACTGTCTGATCTCGACATAGAGGCGAGCAAGACGACTTCCGCTATCAGTCGGTTGTTCGGTGACATGAAAGACAAGACCCTCTCCGAGTTGGAGGCCATCAACCGGAAGGGGCGTGAAGCCTTGGAGTTCTTGAAAAGCGGTGTCTGGGATGAGAGCAAGGGCAAGGATTTCGGTATCACGAAAGAGACGTTTGAACTGTGGAGTAAATCACCCGATAAACTAAAAGATATCTCGGACGCGCTCAAGGAGAACAAGGAAGCCGCGGACAAGTTGCGCCCGGCATACGAGAAGGTCGCCAAAGGTCTGAAAGGCGTATTTGAGGCTGGTAACGATACGAAAAAGCTGCGACAGGCAATTGACGATATAGAGGAAGGGCTTGGCGAAATCATGCGGTCCGGGCAATTCCTCTCTGATACTTTCTCGAAACTCGGGGATTCGTTCGGTGGTGCGTTCGGTGAGATAGCCGAAGGCTTGAATGTGGCCATGGACGCGGTCAATTCCGCCATGGACGGGGCGAAAGCCGGTGCGATGTTCGGGCCGATCGGTGCGTCTGCCGGTGCCGCTATCGGGGTGGTCACATCCCTTGCCTCCTCTATCGCCAAGATCCATGACAAGAAGAACGAGAGTCGTATCCAGCGTTTGCAGGATCAGATCGACACGTTGGACAAGTCGTACGATAAGCTGGGCAGGTCCATCGAGAAAGCCTATTCCAAGGATGCCTCCAAGCTTATCGACCAGCAGAATAAGCTATTGGAACAGCAAAAAGTGCTTATCCAAAACCAGATCAAGGAGGAGGAGGACAAGAAGAAAACCGACAATGACCGCATCAAGGAGTGGCGGGACCAGATAGACGAGATCAATAACACCATAGCGGATAATAAGGAGGCCGGCAAGGACGCCATTTTCGGTAGTGACATAAAATCGGCGATCGACGATTTCGCCAACGCTTACGCCGACGCGTGGGCCGCCGGGGAGGACAAGGCGCGATCGGCCAAGGATCTCGTGAGGAAGATGATAAGGAACATGGTCACGGAGTCGATCAAGGCCGCCGCATCCGATCCCATGAAAGAGATCCGGGAGAAGCTGCTCGAGTTCTGGTCCGACGATTATATCAGCGACTGGGAACAGGATTATCTGGATCGGAAGGCGCAGGAGCTGGCCGACGACCTCGACCGTAAGTTTGGTTGGGCCGACAAATATTTCAATACCGGTAACGCAGTAGAGGAGGACGACGGGCGTACGGCCTCGTCCAAAGGTGTTGGTTCCATCTCCCAGGACTCCGCGGATGTTATAGACGGTAAGATGTCGACCCAACTTATATTTTTAGATAGGACGTTGGTGCAAGTGACGGGTATAGCCGACCAGATGCGCTTCATCTACGACCTCCAGACAAGGGGCTGGAAGAACGTGGAGGCGATCAAGGACCTGTCCGGGAAGGTGTCGGAGAACACGGCCAAGGTAGCTGAGATCTCCGGACGTATAGAGGCCCTATCCGAGAAGATAGAGGCCAATACCAAGTCGGCGGCCTCCGGTATAAAGACTATTAACGACAAGGGGATACTAATGAGATCAAGATAATGATGGAGACGGTTAACGACATAATCAAATCGGCCCTCTCGCTTGGGGCGTGCAGTGGTTCTAACGGGGTGACGGACTGGAGAAGCCTCGTGTGGCTGTTCTTCAGCCCGCAGGGGCGTGAGTTTTGCGCGGAGAATGATTTCCCGTCGTTAGACATGTTCCGTGGCATGGCCGGTCACGTGATGCCCTACGGGGTGTACGTTGACTCCGGCCACGTGGACGTAACCAATCCCGGCAATATCGCCGTGATAGGTGATACGGATGCGGTGATAACGATAGACGATAACGAGCGTGTTCACAAGGTGATCCTCATGCACGGCGGCAAGGCTAGGGTCGTGGCGAGCGACTACGCCGTGATCCTGCTGGTGAATATCGGGGGAGAGGTTGAGATAGACAAGGATAATACCGTGGTGATCTTATGAGGGGTGAGTTATACATAGACGGCAAGGACGCCTACACCGATTTCGGCGTATGGATCACGGAGGGATGTTACGACGGCCTCCTGCCTTTCCCCGAGCTGGTGGAGCCGGACAGGAACGACTGGCCGGACGAGGACGGCATAGAGCCGGACTTGGAAAAGCCCACCTTGAAACCACGGGAGCTCAACATCACGTTCGTCCGCAGTGTGGAGGGAAGATCCGCCGGCGCTCTCGTTGAGCACCTATCGAAGCCCGGGTATCATGCCTTCCGTATCCCCTCGCTGGGCAGGGAGTGGAGCTTGCGACTCATCCAGAATCCGGCGTATGAGGATTGGGACACGTTGGAGGCCTTCACGTTACGTTTCGCCGAGGACCGGCCCGTAAGACCCTCGTCCGTGGCGATCCCGGAGGGTGGAGGCCGGTACGTCCCACTCTCCGAGTACGAGCTTGACGGCGTGCCCCTGGACCGGTACGGCGTGATGGTGACGGAGGGTCGTGACGAGATCATGAGATCCCCGACCGTGAAGACTAACCTGTCCCGTACGGTACTGGATGTTGACGGCAGGATATATGATACGGAAAACGTCGTTTTCAACAGCAAGGAGGTCACGCTTAAATGCTGCCTGATCGCCGGCTCAATGACGGCGTTCTGGAACTGTTACGACGCCCTGCTCCACGCCTTGATCCAACCGGGAGAGCGTTCGCTGTACGTGGATTACAACGTGGAGGAATACCCCTGCTATTACAAGAGGACATCCGGATGGAAGCTTGAGAGCCTCCGTGGGCGTGTGGTGGTGACATTCAGCCTCGCACTGGAGTTCACGGTGTTCCGCCTTGGCGGGACGGACTACCTGCTGGCCACGGAGGATGGTGACCTTATCGTCACGGAGGATGGAGAGTATTACATAGACTTGAACATATATGCCGATTAAGAAAAAGAAAATATCAGAACTCACGCTGGCTGACAGCCTTACCGGTCTGTACACGATCGGTTGCAAGATCATAGATGGCATACAAACCAGCGTGAAGGTGAGCCTCGGAACCATCCAGACGGCTTACGAGAACATGCTCACGGAGATCTCCAACGCCCGTGCCGCCACTAAGGCGGCCAATACGGCGGCCTCCAATGCCAACACCGCCAAGCTGAACGCCGAGGCGGCCACGTCAAAGGCCAATACGGCCACGGCGAACGCCATCACCGCGACAGGGAACGCCAATACCGCAACCGGTAAGGCTAATACCGCAGCTGATTTAGCCAATAAAGCCGCGGCTAACGCTAATGCCGCTCACGATGGGTTAGAGAAGATCAAGGAAGATACCGAAATCGCAACTAAAAACGCAAATGACGCGGCGAAATTGGCGAATGAGAAAGCTTCTTACGCCAACACGCAGGGTAACTTCGCCAAGACACAGGGTGACCGCGCGCAAGAGCTGGCCGACCACCCGTGGAAGGTTGGCGATAACGGCAACTGGTGGAAATGGGATCTGGATGGGGACAGGTATGTCGATACGGGCATCCTCGCTAAGGGAGGCGTCTTGTACCCGACCTTCACGATCAACCCCGCCGACATGACGCTGGTGATGTCCTACGAGGACGAGGTGTCACCAAACCTTGTCAAGCTCAACCAAGAGACCGGTGAGCTGTATTTGAACGTATGACCAAAAAAAGGAAGGAGGAATTATAATGAGTCAGATAGTATTGGGGAAGGTGGCGTTCGTCGATAAGGGCGTTTATGCCACGGCGAGTACGTACAACACCTTCGATTTCGTCGTCACGGATGATAGCTGCTACCTCTGTGTCAAGGACGGAAACAAGAACCACCCCTTGACCGATACGGCTTGGTGGAAATGTATCGCCCGTGGTACGCAGGCAACGGAAGCGGCCAAGACCGCCCTTGCGGAGGCGAATAAGGCTATCGAGGCCACGAGGAACGCTATCTCTGCTGCGGGTTTGGCTAACGCTAAAGCGTTGGAGGCTGGGAAACAGGCTGATTTGGCCGGTCGAGCATCTGATGAGGCTTTGGCTGCCGCTGTCGAGGCTGAGGCGATGATTTCCGAGGGCAATGCGCAGATCGCTTCCATGAAAGCGGCCGAGCAATCGTTGATGAGTCAAGCGCTTCTTGCCCCTACCCGTATGGAGCTGAAATATGTCAAGAGGATAACGTTAGGGAATGCCGTCGCCCAGAAGATAGCCGTGAGTCTTTTTCCAGCTTATGTATTACCTAATGTGATATTTCAACAGGCGTTTTATTCCGGTGATGCGTTGTACGTGGACCCACGTGGAAACTTGACTGTCCGTAAGACCGGCACGGCTACGATCCACGTTATCCCGTCGCATAACACCTCGTTGTCCCAAACGATAGTCATTGAGGTTACTGCCCCGGTCATTCGTAAGGCCGGTAGCGTGATGAGATTTTTATCCGGTAGCCGGATACGAAAGGTATAATTGTCTAACATTTTAATATACAGAATCATGTCATTAACAACAGCAGAGGAGGAGAAGGTACGCGCTATCATCACGGCCTTCGATAACGGCAAGACGATCGACCAGCTGCCCTTGGCCGACACGAGCCAGCCCTCCAAGTATTTGATCGAGGGAGTGTCCAAGGAAACGGGCGAGTCGGTTAAGATCCCTTTCGCCGACGCGGTATCGATCGTGAACAAGCACGTCGCTATCCGTCGCTGGAAACGTGGTCAGGGCACGCCAGTCGGCGAGGCTTACGGTAATATCGATTTCCTGCGGGATCTTCCCTCCGTGATCGGTCTGGGCTGCTACCTCGTGTCCGTTGACCGTAGCCGGCGTAAGCTTGACCCGACGAACCACCGTCGTTTCGCCGACGGCAGTCCCGCTGCCTTGGACGGCACGATGGGCGATTACCTGTGGTGCTGGAACGCCCACTACTACTCTTGGTGGGTTGACTCCACCTATTATTACGAGGCTGTCAGCCCGACCCCGATCGAGGGTCATTTGAACTATTACATCTCGGCCGGGGGTACGTCGGCCTTGGGAGCCGGCGTCATGGACCGTACGAGCGGCACGTTGGTCTCCGTCGTCAGTGACGATCCCCGTTATCGTGGCGGGAACAACGACGCGACGAGGGACGGGAAGCACAACACGCAGCTAGGCATGGTTGCCACGAACATGAACGCCGCAGCTTTCGGCACGGCCGCCCGCAAGAAGGGTGAGGGCTGGGAATCCGGCTGGTTCGTCGCGAACAGCGTCGTCGGTTATCTCTACCGCCTTATCATGGGTACCCGTGATTGCCAGTCCGCGTTGAACCCGGTAAAGGACTCCAATGGCCTATATCAGGGCGGTACCGGTAAGGGAGTTACGGAATGGTCTTGGGATCCTTGGTCGAGCCATAACGGTGGTTATCCGATTATTCCGACGAGCGTAGGGATCGAGTTGGGGGACTCGGTCGGCGTGAGCGACTACGCCGTGAAGGGCTCGGACGGTGGTACCGTCCACCAAGCGCACGTCCCTTGCTTCCTAGGCTTGAAGAACTTCTACGGGCATATCGGTCTGATCGAGCGTGGCGCTTTGATAAACAAGCTGTCCGACGGTAGCGGAGATTATTATGTCGCCCCGTCCCTTTACTCGGCTTTCAACATCAACTCGATCGAGGGTCTGATAAAGGCTGCGAAGGTTCCTAAGAACGATCCCAGTGGCTGGAAATATATCACTGAGCTCAGTATGCAGAATCTATGCTCCGCCCCGACTGTCGCCTCCGGCAGCTCCAGCACCTATTATTGCGACGGTTGGTATAACGACAACGCTATTTCCGGCCTTCGCTGTGCGTTCAGTCGTGGTTTTGCGGACGACGGTGCTC
>OGDQ01000244.1_pt1 | contig 47092 bp, 44 predicted proteins | sample 1570451 | NCBI WGS metagenome assembly OGDQ01 (sample SAMEA2582171, study PRJEB24529) | metagenome | biome: Human gut stool | place: China | collected 2011 | reverse complement strand
AAAGAATGTTGGAAGTATGCTTTTTTCAGCACACCCCAACATTCATTATAGAACCGTCATTTTTTCATGTCTTAAACAAGCGAAAACATGCTTCGCGAATTTCCCCTTGTTATCGCGACAGTCGCCAAAGTCTCGCACAAGCGCGGACCTTGGCGCGTTGTTCGTGTAAATAAAAAACGGCAGAATGTTTTCCCCGACTTTGTGAGAAAACATTCCGCCGTCTTCTGATTCTAAATTGATTACCTTTTCGTAATTATTTCAATTATTTGGTCAATTATTTTGCAGCCTTTGTCTCGTCAAGCTTCTTCGGTGAATCGTCGGCAACGTCCTCCGGACCTGCTGCTGCGGACTCACTGCTCTTGAGGTCGATCTTCTCGCCGGCTTTGTAGCTCTTATCTACGAGTGTCTTTCCTCCCTCAGTAACGACTTTCACGTCAAGGGAGAACTGGTTCCAGAGTGTTCCGAAGGAATCAGCGCTGGAGTTCTCGAGATCCATGCTCTGTGCTGCGATGATGTCGTTGAACTGTTTTACCATAGTTACGGCGTAATCCATCGCGTCATCGTTTGTTGTATCGTTCTTAACTGTCCATGTGAGACCGATATTTAAAGCGGACTCATCATAAGTGAACTCCATCTTTACAGACTGCGGGAATGCAGTTGTATCGTTGAACAGTCCGTCGCACTCGCTCTGTGCCTGCTCCCAGTCGTACATTGTTGTCTCGACTGTCTCGTCCTCTACAAGGAAATTCTGGTCTCTCGGCAGTGTCTCATCGTCGTCATCTGCCTCTGTCTTTGCCGGATCGATCTCTTCACTTCCGGACACCGGTGCATCTGTTGAAATGCTGCTCTTTGTACATCCGCCAAGGGCAAGAACTACTAAAGACAGCACAGCCATTCTCTTTAATAATTTCATAATAAAATTCCTCCTCTGAATTCAACGGGGTCTCTCATCCTGCTGTACAGAATCCCCCGGGAAATCGGCATACTCACGTATTATATACGATTCCTTTTTATTTTTGAAGTCCTTTTCTCAAATTTACACAAATTATTCATGATTTTGTAATGTTTTTCCAGTGTTTCCGGGGCTTTTTCGCCTGTCAGGCCGAGAAAATCTCCTTTTTTTCACTGAAGGTCCTGTCCAACCGTATCCTGTTTTCGTTTTTTCCCGAAATTAGCAGTATCTCTCACGATATAGACCGGACGGTCCTTGATCTCAGCAAACAGGATCGCGATATACTCACCGATGATCCCGACGATCACAAACAGCACGGAAAACATGAACGAGATCAAGACAACGATCGTCGCATAACCGTTCGGCGCCCCGTACAGTTCCCAGGTATAGACCGTATAGATCACCATGATCAGGCCGAAAAGCGCCGTGATCACACCGGAATAGATCCCGAGTTTTAACGGCAGGTCCGAAAAACAGAGGATCGTGTTGATGGAAAACTTAAACAGACTTTTGATGCTGTACTTGCTCTCCCCCGCAAACCGCGGTCTCGCCTCGTACTCGATCGTCGTCTTCTCGAATCCGATGCTCTGCACATAGCCGCGCAGGAAGCGGACCTTCTCCCGGTAGTTGTTCCGGAGGACCTCCGCCGCATTTTTGCTCACTGCGAAAAAGTCTGAGGCATTGGCCTCAAACTTCACGTCTGAGAGGTGGTTGATCAGCTTGTAGAACGCTGCGGATGTAAAGTTCTTTACAAAACCCGCCGTCTTATTTTTCGTGCGCACCATGCTGATCACTTCGTATCCCTCATCAAACTTTTCCACGATCTCCGGCAGGCATTCCGGCGGATGCTGCAGGTCCGCGTCCATGCAGACGATACCGTCACCGCCCGCATAGTCCAGTCCCGCGATCATCGCTGCCTCATGCCCGAAGTTCCTGGAAAAGTTGACGATCTTCACTTTTTCGTCCGACGCCGCGAACTCCCGGAGGATCGAAAGGGACTGATCCCTGCTGCCGTCGTTCACGAACAGGAACTCGTAGTCCCAGTACGCCGGCAGCGTTTTTAAGATCTTCCCCGTCTCCGCGTAAAATTCACGAAGCGCCAGCTCCTCGTTGTATACCGATACAACGACCGAAAGCAGTTTAGTCATAAATCTTGATCTCCATATCGGAATGTTCCGGAATCTGTTTTTCCTTCGGCGGAAGTTTCATGTAATCGCCGTAGAGCTGTGTCAGAAGTTCGTCCCAGCCGGACGGCACATAGAACTTCGTGTCCTCAAACGGCATCTCGACAACCTCGTCGTCCCACTCGCGCTTCATTTCCACATAGAACCAGTTTGGCGCATAGCCCGTGTAGAAATACAGCGGGCGCTCTTTTCTGCTGTCAAAGCGGCACAGAGCGTTCCAGAGCTTCCAGATCACCGGGAACGGGATCAGCTTTCCGATATTGGCAAGGACCGCCACAAAGAGCTTCATAACGCCCTTATAATCGCTGTAATCGATCTCATAGCGATGTCCCAGGGCGAATCCGTAGAGAACGCAGTGGGAGAGCTTTGTGAGCTTCTTTGCGAGCTTTCCTGCCGGGAGTCCGTCCACGATGAACAAATCCACATTCAGGCGGCTGATCTTGTCATCATAAAACTCCATCTTCCCGGAGTCCTCGAATTTCTGGCTCTTGTTGTACGTCACTCGGGAGATAAAGTCATAGAATGCCTTTCCTCCATGGTATTCATTCGGCTCCACGAAGGACATGTCCTCCGGCAGTTCCCGTCTTACGACCTTCGCGAACATCTCATAGTTCTTTCTCGTGAACATGACATCCACATCGTCATCCCACGGGATAAATCCGCCGTGGCGGACTGCGCCAAGGAGTGTACCGGAGTCCAGAGCATATTTGATCTTATACTTTCTGCAGATCCGGTCGATCTCCTTTAAAAGTTTTAAATTGACCTCATGGACTTTCGTCAGGTCAAAGGATTTTTCTTCACTCACTGTAACAGCCCCTCTTTGATCACTTTCGCCATATAGTCGATCTTTTCGTCTGTCATTCCCGGATAAACGCCTACCCAGAAGGTATCGCTCATGATCCGGTCGGTATTTTCGAGTGTGCCGACAACTCGGTAGCCCTTTTTCTCCGCTCTCATTTCATCGAAGCACGGATGTTTGATCAGGTTTCCGGCGAACAGCATTCTCGTCTGGATGCCTTTGCTCTCGATGTACTGGACGAGTTTATTCCGGTCTGTTCCCTTCTTGCATGTGATCAGGAAACCAAACCAGCTCGGTCTGGAGTTCTCGGCCGGAACCGGGAGGATCAGGCGGTCTTCCGTCTCCGCAAGAGCGGCTTTCAGACGGTCAAAGTTGTGTCTTCTGCGCTCCACGAAGGTCGGGAATTTCTCGATCTGCGCGCAGCCGATCGCTGCCTGAAGGTCTGTCGCTTTCAGGTTATAGCCGAAATGGGAGTATACATATTTGTGGTCATAGCCGAGCGGAAGTTCTCCGTACTGTCTGTCGAAACGATGTCCGCACATATTGTCATGTCCGGACGGGCAGACGCAGTCGCGGCCCCAGTCGCGGAAAGAGCGGATGATCTTATTTAACAGCGGGTTGTCCGTATAGACAGCTCCGCCCTCGCCCATCGTCATGTGGTGCGGCGGGTAGAAGCTGGAAGTTCCGATATCGCCGACCGTTCCGGTGAATTTCTCCTCGCCGTTGATCGTATATCTGGATCCCAGTGCATCACAGTTGTCCTCGATGAGCCATAAGTTGTGCTTCTCGCAGAACGCTTTGACCGCCGCAAGGTCGAACGGATTTCCGAGTGTATGGGCAATCATGACTGCCTTTGTCTTCTCGGAAAGTGCTTCCTCGAGCTTTGTAACATCGATGTTGTACTGCGGGATCGTCACGTCAACGAAGACCGGAACAGCGCCGTACTGGATCGCCGGGGTAACGGTCGTCGGGAAACCTGCCGCAACAGTGATGATCTCGTCTCCGCGCTTTACGCGGCGGTCGCCGAGCAGCGGGGAGGTCAGGGTCATGAATGCTACCAGGTTTGCGGAAGAGCCAGAGTTTACAAGAGCACAGTAGCGCACATGGAGATACTCCGCAAGCTTCTTCTCGAACTCATCCGTGTAGCGTCCGGATGTGAGCCAGAACTCCAGGGAACTGTCCACAAGATTTACCATCTCTTTGCTGTCGTACACGCGGGACGCATACGGGATGCGGTCTCCCTCATGGAACTCCTTTTTCTGGTTATGGAATTTATCGGCATATTCAGCTACGAGGTCAAGGATCTCTTTTCTTGCCTCTGTTTCTGTCTTATTCTCAAACATAATTTTTCCTTTCCTGTCTATTCCTCTACTGAAACATCTCCGCGATCTGTCTGTCCATCACAGCGACAACATCGCCGTTCTTCTCATACTCCTGGCACCACCCCACCGTGAGTCCGATCGCTTCCTTCACGCCGTAACGCGGGTGCCAGCCGAATGTAGTCTTTAACTTCGAACAGTCGAGTTTTAAGAAGTTCGCCTCATGGGGACCTCCGTCGCTCTTATTCTCCCAGGAAAGTCCGTTTCCCCAGGCATTGCAGAACATGTCCACAAGCTCACCGGTCGTCACACAGTCCTTGTCATCCGGTCCCACGTTGTAGTAACCGGCATATTTCCCGTCCTCATACTGCGCCTTTGCGACCATCAGATATGCCGCTAACGGCTCTAAAACATGCTGATACGGGCGGGTGGAATGCGGATTGCGGACGATGATCGGCTTCTTCGCCATCGCTGCGCGGACACAGTCCGGAACGATCCGGTCATTCGCAAAGTCTCCTCCGCCGATCACGTTTCCGGCACGGCAGGTCGAGATCGCACAGTGTCCGTCCGCAAAGAAGGACTTTTTATAGCTGTGTGTCACAAGCTCGGAGCACGATTTGCTGTTGGAATACGGATCATAGCCGTCCAGGCGGTCCACCTCGCGGTAGCCGTACTCCCACTCCCTGTTCTCATACACCTTATCCGTCGTCACGTTCAGGAATGACTTTACACACGGGTTCAGGCGGACGCACTCTAAAATATTGACAGTGCCCATGACATTCGTCTCATAGGTGTAGACCGGATCCTTGTAGGAATCCCTTACGATCGGCTGTGCAGCCAGATGCAGGACGATCTCCGGCTTTGTCTCCTCAAATACCTGTTTTAAATGGACGAGGTCCCGGATGTCCCCGATGACGGAATTCATCTTTCCATCAAGACCGGCCATGTCAAATAACGCCGGATCTGTCGGCGGATTTAAAGAATATCCTGTGACGTTTGCTCCAGCATTTACCAGGATCCTGGAAAGCCATGTTCCCTTAAAACCGGTGTGTCCCGTCACCAGGACATTTTTTCCTTTATAAAAGTCAAAAACTTCTTTTAAATTCATCTCATCTTCTCCAATTACGGATCTTTATTTCCTTATTCCCAGATCTTCCAGGGCGCGTTTCCGGACTGCCACATCGCCTCTAACTGCTGTTTCTCACGCTGGGTATCCATGCACTTCCAGAATCCCTCATGGCGGTATGCCATCAGCTCGCCGTCCTTTGCAAGATTTCTTAACGGTTCCTGCTCGAATACGGTGGAATCGCCCTCGATGTAGTCGAATACGCCCGGGTTCATGACCATGTATCCGCCGTTGATCAGACTTCCGTCGTCATCATTCTTCTCACGGAAGGAATTGATCTTTCCGTTCTCCTCGAGGTCAAGGACGCCGAAACGCTGTCCGATATTGACGGCTGTGATCGTTGCGATCTTTCCGTGGCTTCTGTGGAACTCTTCGAGCGCTTTCAGGTCGATATTCGCAAGACCGTCACCGTAGGTCAGCATGAACGGCTCATTTCCGACATAGTCTCTGATGCGCTTTACACGTCCGCCGGTCATGGTATTTAATCCTGTATCGATCAGGGTCACCTTCCAGGGCTCGGAGTAATTGTTGTGGACCTTCATGCTGTTGTTTGCGAGATCGAAGGTCACGTCGGATGTGTGAAGGAAATAGTCTGCAAAGAATTCCTTTACCACATACTGCTTATATCCCAGGCAAATGATAAACTCATTGTATCCGAACTGGGAGTAATATTTCATGATATGCCAGAGGATCGGCTTCTCACCGATCTCGATCATTGGCTTTGGTTTTAAATGGCTCTCCTCACTGATCCTTGTTCCGAATCCTCCTGCCAGGATAACTACTTTCATAGGTCTACCTCCATATATTCCAACCGTTTTCTTTCAGGATCATAAGCGCTGCCCGGCATCCCGGTTTGTGATATTCCAGCGCATCCTCCAGTGTTTTGTCTGACTCATTTTCAAAATTTAATAAGATCTGTTTTACTTCATCCCGGTTATGTTCTTTCCGGTATTTTCCGAAGCGGAACTCCTCAGTCGTCGTCATCACGTTTCCAATGAGGAACATGGCTGCGAGAGCGATAGATACAGTCTTTACAGGCATGGCCAGTGTGGCTTTTTTCCTGCAAAATCCGCACTTTGCCGCCAGGGCAAACGTCAGGAAGATCCCGATCACACCGATCTGGTACTGCAGTGCGTATCTGGAGCTCATTCCATATTTATCGTTCGGCATAAAGATATATCTGCTCACGAGCACCATCAGATGGTTCATGCCGCCGCCCGCCAAAAGCATCAGCGGCAGGATCGTCTTTTCCTCGATCCGGTAATAAAAATTCATCCACAATGCGAAGAAGTACGAAACCAGTACGATCACACCGACCGCACACCATACTTTCCCCGGAATTCCCGCAAAGTTCCTGTCAATCAATTCTACTCCAAAAACCATGGAAGCAAAAGACTTAAGCAGAAATTTAATAAAAAATTTCGGATCCTGTCGGAAAGCCGTAAAGAGCGGCACATTCACCGCGCCCGAATACTCATACACCGCCTGGGAATTGCTCCAGAGATAGATGAGGAACGGGATGACTGCTGCCGCGATCAGGGCGATCGTGCGGGCCGTTCCGATCCCGGAAAGTTTCGGAGATATTACAGCGATGATTCCGTTATCTTTTTTCCAACTTGCCTCATTTCCTGTTTCCGCTCTGTTCTTCTGATCTGACTGTTTGCCGGTCTGTCTTAAATACACGACATCCCGCACATAGATAAAAAGATATGCGAGTACGATCGTCACCGTATAGATCGCGCAGTACGGACCTGCTGCCCCGATCGTGATCACAAACGGCAGCACAAAGAGCAATACCAGCTCCGACCGCTTTGCATTCCTGAAGCCTTTTTCATATACTCGGTCAAGCAGCGCATAATTCCAGAAGAACAATCCAAATGCCAGGAAATGCGCCCATCCGGTTCCGTTGTACAGCATCTCCCATTTATTCAGGCTGAACATGACGATCATCATAGCCGCATACCAGACCGGACAGAGTTCTTTTTTCCTGCTGTACCAGCCGATCACCAGTGCGGAAAGCCCGAATCCGAGAACGCCCATCACGCGGTCCACGGTAACGCTGTAGCCGAAGATCATCACATTCAGACCGCGTTCTAAAAAGTTTACCGGAATTCTCGTGAGAAGATCCGCAACAAAGAACTTATCCGGATTCCAGACGTCCGGCAGATAGGAATTGATCAGCCGGATATAGTCGGAATACACCATGTCGATGGCGGATCGTTTTAAATATGCCAGATAAAAGAGAATCCCAAGGATCGGAAGTCCGATGTAGATATAACTTTTCTTATTCTTCATGATCTCCTCCGCCTGCTGCGGTCTTCGCTGCCGGTCTTCTTCTCGGTCTGCGGCGTCTTGCCGCCTGTTTCGCCGTGTTCTCACTCTGTGTCTTCTGTGTTTCCGTCTGCGGTTGTTTATCCGCTTTTGATACTGCTGATCTTGTACTTTCGTTCATGATCTGATCAGCTGCTGTACGTCCGCTCACCGGCTGGCTGAGTGTCACGATCCTCATGGATGTCGCCGGTGCGGCCTGACGGGGTCTGCGTTCTGTCCTGTTCCCTTCCTGACGAGCCGGACGGGATTCTGTCTGCCTGACAGGCTTTGTCTGCGTTCCCACAGTCTCACGGGACTCACGATTCATTCCAGACGTCCCGGCTGCCTCTCTTGCCGCCTGTGCCCGCTTTCTTCTCTGGCGTCTCTTTGCGGAAGAGCTTAACTTCTCCTGCTGTACATCCTCTGTTTTTTTCTCCAACGGCATCAACGGAAGCGGTTTTCCTGCAGTCTTTTCCGCTGGGGTCACCGGCTGTACCGGCTGCACTGTCACGATGGATCGCGGCTTTCTCTCTTCTGACTTTCCAGCTGTCTGTACTTTGATACTCACAGCAGCCTCAGCTTTCTCATTCTGCTGACGTTTATTTGTTTCCGGTTTCACTTCTTTGCCTGGCTGAGGCTTGTTCGCTTCGGTCTTCACAATCCTACTCTGCTGAAGTTTGTTCGCTTCGACTTGCGATTCTTTCTTCTGTGGATTTTTTACCTTCCGCTCTTCCGGAACCTTTTTCGACATCGGCTGATCTGCCGCTTTTCTATTTTCCTTCGCATCCCGGTCTGCATTTCCACCCGTTCTGATATTCTGTCCATTCTTAGCGGCGGACTGCTTTGTGTTGGACTGCTTTCCATTTTCGCGTTTCTGAGCCTGTCCCTGACGGTTGCTTTTCGTCTGAACGTGCTCATGTTTTCCTTCGCCGCTCTTCGCCTGATCTCGTTCCGGCCTTCCCTGTCCACCGTTCTTTGACTGGCTTCGTCCAGTCTGATTCTGGCTATGTCCTTTTGACTGTCCGCGTCCCTGTGACTGATTCTGACCGCGTGCTTTCGTCTGCGCTCCGGATGTTTTTCTCACATTTGTCCCATAATGTCCTGTCTGGCTCTTTTTGATCTCTGGCCCCCGTTTTTTATGACGGTTCGCATGGCGGTCCGCAACGATCCGCAGAAGATCTTCCATGTAGTTATACTGATTCCAGGCATCTTCCTTGGAAACATAATTTTCATGTACCGCTTTGTTTCCGATCACGCGGATCTCATTTAATTCCCACTTTCCGACACGGTCCAGATACCCGTTCTCATCGAGCCACCATCCAAATTGCTGGAATGTCATGACTCTCTGGCGCTTTCTTCCGTTCATCCGGTAAGTCTCGCGCTGTCCTCTTCCATCTGAACTGCTCCGGGCATTCGCCATCGCCTGGGCGGAATTATCAAGCTCGATCCCGTTAAACTCTGCCACAAGCTTTAAGAACAGTTCCAGATTCTGGCGGCCTTTTACCATTGCCGCATTATACTCCCCGCGCCGCAGCCATTGCTTTTCCTTCTTTAATTCCCGCTTTACGGGAGCAAGATGGGCGATCATGTTCCTCTTTCTCCGGAAAAATCCGATCACGAGGATCAGGACCACTGCAATGGCAAATCCCACGGTCATGGGAGCCAACTGCTGTCCATTCATTTTCTGATTCTCCTTTTTTCTCCGTAACAGCCATGCATCATCATGTCCGGCAGCCGCTGCACTTTTTTCGTGAAACCTTCAGATAAGCGGTTCCCTCAGATATCGCGCAGCTGCTGCCGCGGCTGCTTACTGGTCGACTACCTTCACGACCATTGCCAGATTTTCTTCCCCGCGGTGTTCCCGCGCACCTTTCACATAAAAGTTGCACGAAAACTCCAGCGTAAATCTCTGATACGGTGCGGCTGGGATTTCGTAGTACATCGTATTGTCCGTAAATACAAGGTCATCCATCTGCCGTCCGTTCACCTTGATCTTACAGGTCTCGCCGCCTGTAAGTTTGCCGGGGTAATAGCACTTCAAGGTCAGCTTGCTGCTCTCCCCGTTTGTCAGAACGATCTTTGCGTTCTCATCGATCCACCCGTCCGCATAGCTTCCGAACGGCGTGTCGAATCGCTGCCGCTTCACGATCTCCGTCACATCGTTGTACGCATTGTGCTCCGGGTCCTCACACAGGATCACCATATTGTCCGTGATCTCCTTGAGGTCCATATCGCTGTCGATAAACTGAAGTTTCGGAACCTTTGTTTTTCCTTTTGCGTATATTTTCAGGAATGTTTCTGCATTAAAATCACTGATCTCGAAATCTTTTCCGATGATATAGATCTCTTTGTCGAAGATATCGTCCCCGTATGTTCCGTATGTCTTTTCCGCCAGAGAATTGTACTGGCTCTGCGGTGCCCATAAATACAGGTTATCCCAGTTGTCCCGGTAATATGTCTCAACCGGAAATATCAGACAGCCGTATAAAAGTACCAGGATCCCCGCCTTTCCCATCACACGGGACAGATAAGCAAAGAACAGGAGCGCCGCCGCATAGGCCACATAGACCCAACGCATCTCGACACGGATCGTCACGCTGGAGCTGCCGATGCAGAGCGCGATAAATCCAAGAAACAGGATCGTGTTCTTTAAATGACAGACAATCTCTTCCCGATCTCTCACCATACCGAAAACGGCCGCCAGCACACCGGCTCCGAGAACGGCTTCCGCTGCCAGGATCAGGTTCCGGATCCCGTCCGGGCTGTCCACAAACGGCTCAATGCAGAGATAATCCGGTCCGGAGTTTCTTCCGAACACAAATCCCACCTGGCTGATCGCCTGGTTGATCGCATCCGTGAGCTGGAAGGTATCTGCCACATCCGTTCCTCCGGTTCCTGCCGGTGACAGCGTTCCGATCGTGCGGAGACGGATCATCTGGATCACTCCAAATACCACGATCGGGAGCAAGATGAGCAGGATCCCTGGCAGGCGGAAACTGCTTTCTGTGTCTGCTGCTTCCGCGCGGGCTGCTGCATCTTTCTTACCCTGCGCTCCGCGGCTCTGTCCTCTCCCACGGCTGCGTCCCGGCTCTGCCGCGCGCTCCGGTTCGCTTTTTTTCTCCGGTTCCGCGGCCGCAGTTTTCGTTCCCAGACCTTTTCCAAAGCCGAGGATCACCGTTAAGAGAAGAAGCGGCAGGAGCACCATATACCGCTCGTGAATGAAGCTGACCACAAAGTACAGAACGTTGGCTGCGAGAAACGCCCCCGCCTTTTTCTCATTCACGTACCGGTACAGAAACCACAGCATCCCGAGCGCCGCCCAGAGTGCCAGGCTTTCCATCAGACCGTAGAACTGTCCGATCTGATAATATGCCATTCTCGAAGACAGGTAGAGAATGCCGGCTGCAAAGCTTAAGATCTTTCTCCCATCACTGAATGACACTGCCATCCGATAAATGCTGTACGCGATCCCCGCGTTCAGGATGATGTTGAACGGAACCATCCATTCCACATGTCCCCCAATAAAGAAAAGTTCCAGCCAGGATGCCAGGTAAAACAGGAAGCGGAACCGGCTGCTGCCCATCGGGAATACATACTCTGTAAACGACTGGTCCCCATAACAGGACCAGAGGTACAGATCATCCATATAAAGTCCCTTCAGTTCTACTCCACGATTGATCCAAAATCCAAATCCCAGAAGGAGCGCAAAGATCAGAAGCTCCGGGCTCCACCTCTTCCACGCCTCTGAGGTTTTCTCCTGTAAATTCATGTCTTATCCCCTTACTGCTGTTCTCCGGGCCAGTATTTTTCGGTAAACTCCGCCAGAAGCGCCTCGCTCTCCTCCGCGGAGAGTTCTCTCGGTTCTGGTGAGAATACTGCAAGCCCGTTTCCATTTTCATACAGGAGGTCTGAGAGATACCCCTGTTTTAAAAGCCCTGTCACATTTCGGAATCCATCCGTTCCGGGCTTTAAGTATCCGCTTCCGAGATAGATATGATCCACTCCCGCGAATGTAAAGAACTCTGCCAGTGCCTCCGGGCTGGATGACAGATTGAAGTTTCCGCCGCTTCCCTCGATGTCCGTATAGCTCTGGGTGCTGCACGGGAAGCGCAGCATCTCCGGCTGTTCCCCGAATACAACGACGCGGTTTCTCGGATTTTCCGCCAGCACGTCCCAGATCTTCTCATTTCCGTATGAGACGAGCAGTTCATGGGACTCTTCCATATGATCATAATATCCTTTATGGAAGATTTTCACCGGTGTCAGTCCCAGCGTTCCACCCCAGTTGCTCACGGCTGTGATCGTCACATTAAAAAGAAGGAACGGGACCAGCATCCTGCAGATCGTTCCGCGGAGGAAACCGCTCTTTAATTTTCCTGCTGTGATCACCGCCAGGATCGCTGAAAGTGCATAGAGGAGCAGGAAATAGTTTCCATCCACCTGCCATAAAAGATAAAGCGCCGCGAGACTCACGATCCCATTCGTCACAAAGACCAGCGCCAGGCAGATCAGGGAGCTTTTTTCTTTCCGTCCCGATCTCTTCACATCCGCCAGCACCGGCAGACAGACCATCAGAAGAAAGATCAGGAGCAGCGGCGATCCCCAGGCGATCCGCACATGCGCCATATCTTCGCCCACCGGGGCCATGAGAATGCCGTAAATCCTCTTTAAAATGTGCTTGAGCCCCGCCAGGGAGATCAGTGCCCCGCCGTTTGACGGCAGACTCTCAAACCGGTACGGATACCGCACGGTAAAGCCGAGGGCCGCCCAGATCGAGTTGAACACGGATGTCAGCGGAAGTCCCGTGTGCAGCCATGTCCGGTACCAGATGAGAAGCCACATCGGGATCATAAAGCCAAGGGATGGAAGGAAACTTCCGCGGAACTTAAATCTCAGCTGTTTTGTAAACAGGATGTAAAGTCCGGCGGTTCCCGCCGCCGCTGTGGAAAATACAAGCGCCGTCGGCTTTAACACGAGTGTCATCAGGTAGGCATCCACCGCCAGCACCAGGTAGGCGCCCTTCTTTCTCCTGATGTAAAGCAGCAGAAACAAAAGCATGACAAGCTGCATAAATACCGTCATGGAGTCTGTCTTTGCAGTGATGGACATGTTCATGATCCCGGGTATGCAGGAGAGCAGCGTCATACAGCCCACCGCATGCTTTCTTCCGACAAAAAGTTCCACGATCTGGCCCGCGGTGATCAGGGTCCCAAGCGTCATCCAGATCTGGAAACTCAGGAAGAAGCCGTAGGACGGCAGCCCGGAGATCGGTAAAAGCAGTGTCTCCAGACCTTTCGAGTACGTGTATACCACGTTGACCATTCCGAGATTTTCATAAATCCCGCCGCCGTTATCCAGGACATACTCACTCCGCAGGCCATAATGGAGCGAGTCGTAATCGGCGCAGATGTTCATTCTTCCGGCCTGCAAGAGGACCATCGCAAGAATGATCGCGATGCAGGCGGACATTTCCAGAGAGATCTTCGTCTCCTTCGGGATCTGTCTCCACGGCTTTCCGTCATCTCCTGCCGTCCTTAATTCCATAAACCGGAAACCGATCAGAAATCCGGCAATGATCACCGTAAGTAAACGGAAGCTCCGGATCCCGCACCCGAAAAGCAGGGATCCTATACAGAATAAAAAGATCATACATCCGCTTCCCAAAAGGAAATCCGCAAGTCCGGTGATCACATGATACTCTCTCCAGACATGATTTCTGTCCATCCCTCTGCGAAGGCGCGCGCCGAGCATCAAAAGGACCAGAACATAGGCGCCGGACAGGAACATCGCCGTGAACGCCTGATGGATCCAGAGGAATCCGGCTGTGATCAGGAGAGCTGCTCCTGCTCTGAGCCGGTTTCGATCGATTTTCCATATCGCGAACAGATATAGGAAAAACATCACAATGATCTCTGCCAGAAGTTCGATCGTCTCCGGTCTTCTAAGCCGGATCCCATCCACTCCTGTCACATAAACCTGTCCGATCGCAACTAAGAGCGCGGGCACCGCCGCCAGCGCCAGAATAATTAACGAGGCCCATTCCCGTCTCTTCATAATTCCCCCCCGGTTGCGGTTCTTCTCCGGCATGATTCCTGCTGTCTGCCCATTCGCACATCCGGATATCGTCCACAGGCATTCATAGGATTTTTCAACATCATGCAGACATGTATTATCATATCGGTACTATTCCGCATAAAATCTGTCTTCCAGCATCAGGCAGAGCGCATGGTAGATCGGAAGGTGGAGTTCCTGGATCTTGTAAGTCTCCTGCTCCGGTACGATGATCGCGACATCTGCGATCTTTGCAAGTTTTCCGCCGGTCTTTCCTGTGAGTCCGATCACTTTCATTCCCTTCGCCTTTGCAGTCACTGCGGCATACATCACATTTTCCGCGTTTCCGGAGGTACTGATCCCGAGGAACACATCCCCTGCTTTTCCATAGCCGTTTACCTGCTGGGCATAGGAAAGCATCCCGTCCACATCATTTGCGAATGCGGAGGAAAGCGCTGCATGGTTTGTGAGCGCGATGGCCGGAAGTCCGCCCTGGAGTTTCTTCGCGAGTTCCGCTCCGCGTTCCGGGTCTGCCTGTTTTAAAGCCTCTGCGAGTTCCGCAGATACCGGACGGCGTTTTACGAAGCCTTTCATCAGCTCACCGACGATATGGTCAGAATCTGCGGCACTTCCGCCGTTTCCTGCGATCAGAAGTTTTCCGCCGTTCTCATAGCATGTCTCTAAGATCTTGTATGCCTCTTCGATCTGGTCCTTTACGGCATCCAGGACCGGATATCTCTTTACTAATTCCTGAATCATTCTTTCTCCTTTTCACCCGCCCGATCCTGTATAATGGGCAGGTATTGCCATTTTCATGCTATCCATTTTAACACATAAGCGCCGGTCTTTCCACCGTCAAATTGCTTACAATACAGAATCTTACAGAGTTTTTACATTTGTTCTCGAACTAAAAAAATCCGCAGGAAGTCACCTTCCTGCGGATCAAAACATTCAAAGTATAAAAGTTGATTACTTAAGAGTAATCTTAGCGCCTTCAGCCTCAAGTTTTGTCTTGATGTCGTTAGCTTCGTCTTTGGATGCACCCTGCTTAAGAACCTTCGGAGCGCCGTCTACAACGTCCTTAGCTTCCTTGAGGCCAAGACCTGTTACTTCACGAACAACTTTGATAACTTTAACCTTGTTCGGGCCTACTTCTGTAAGCTCAACGTCGAACTCAGTCTTCTCTTCCTCTGCTGCTGCGCCAGCGCCTGCTGCTGCAACTACTACGCCTGCTGCTGCGGATACACCGAACTCTTCCTCACAAGCCTTTACTAATTCGTTTAACTCTAATACGGATAATTCCTTGATAGCTTCGATAAACTCAGCGGTTGTTAACTTTGCCATTATAATTTACCTCCATAATAATTTATATTTCACGTTTGTTTTTCACAACTTTTATACAGCATCTATGCTGCCTTTGACGGGATCACGCGATGCGTGTCTCCGCCTGCAGGACCGGGATGAGGATTAAGCCTCTGCCGGAGCTTCTGCGCCTTCGCCGTTCTTCTCTGCGATCTGGTTGAGAACGCGTGCGAAGTTTGTGATCGGGGACTGCATGCTTCCAAGAAGTCTTCCAAGAAGGACATCTCTGGACGGGATGCTTGCGATCACGCCGATACCTGCTGCATCGTAGTATGTTCCCTCTACAACGCCGCCTTTTAATTCAAGCTTGTCAGCTTTCTTTGCGAACTCAGCTAATACTCTGGCCGGAGCTGTTGCATCTTCTTTAGAAACAGCAAGTGCTGTCGGTCCTTCAAGATGCGGCTCAAGTGCTTCGAACTCAGTTCCCTTTGCAGCGAAGCGGATCATTGTGTTCTTATATACTTTATAAGAAACACCAGCTTCTCTTAACTGTTTACGAAGAGCAGTATCCTGCTCAACAGTTAATCCACGGTAGTCAACGACTACAGCAGACTTTGCTCCGTTGAGGACTTCAGCGATCTCAGCAACAACCGGCTGCTTTAATTCAACTTTTGCCATGAATGGTTTACCTCCTGTTTTATTTAGTATTGGATTCGCCGTCACAGCATTTTTTCGCTTATCAGAAAAACCTCTCTGTCCGCAGACCGAGAGGTTTACAAAATTCTGTGTGAGTTTTGTACGTCCCTCGGCAGGTGTTTTTACCTTACGCCTTACGGCACCTGCTGTCTTCGGCATTCAATACCGGAATAGTTTATCATAATATATTTGGATTGTCAATCACTTTTTTAGTTTTTTGCATTAAAATACTGCCAGACGGTCAATCCGGCTGTACGCCGCTGGGGCGCAGAACCAGATCAATGTCTGACAGTTAAAATGACACAATCGACTAGTTTGTTAACTTAGCTACGTTTAACTTAACGCCCGGGCCCATTGTGGAAGTAAGAGTAACGCTCTTTAAGTAAGCGCCCTTTACTGTGCTCGGTTTAGCTTTGTTGATTGCATCCATAAGCGTCTGGAAGTTGTCCGCTAACTGTTCTTCTGTGAAAGAAGCCTTACCTACTGGCACGTGGATGATGTTTGTCTTGTCGAGTCTGTACTCAATTTTACCAGCTTTGATCTCTTTGATAGCTTTTGTAACGTCCATTGTTACGGTACCAGCCTTCGGGTTCGGCATTAAGCCCTTCGGTCCAAGTACACGACCAAGACGTCCAACAACGCCCATCATATCCGGTGTAGCAACAACTACATCGAAATCTAACCAGCCTTCGTTCTGGATCTTCGGGATTAAATCCTCTGCTCCAACGAAGTCAGCGCCTGCAGCCTGAGCCTCATCAGCCTTCGGTCCTTTAGCGAATACAAGGATACGAACAGTCTTACCTGTTCCGTGCGGCAGAACTACTGCACCACGGATCTGCTGATCAGCATGACGGCCATCACAGCCTGTTCTTAAGTGAGCCTCGATTGTTTCATCAAATTTAGCAACAGCAGACTTTTTAACTAATGCGATTGCATCTGCTGTATCATAAAGAGTAGCGCGGTCGATAGCTTTTGCCGCTTCTACGTATCTTTTTCCTCTTTTCATTATAAAAAACCTCCTGTGGTAGTGTCGGGAGTCCTCCCTCCCACGTGATTGTTGCTGTATATGGAGGTCCATCCTCCATTCAGTCGCTTACGATCAGTCTGTTACGGTGATACCCATGGAACGAGCAGTACCAGCGATCATGCTTGTTGCAGCCTCGATGCTTGCAGCGTTTAAGTCTGGCATCTTGAGCTCAGCGATCTTCTGTACTTCTGCTCTTGTAAGAGTAGCTACCTTTGTTTTGTTCGGTGTTGCAGAACCGGATTTGATCTTTGCAGCCTTCTTTAATAATACAGCAGCCGGCGGAGTCTTTGTGATGAAGCTGAAGCTTCTGTCAGCATAAACTGTGATAACAACCGGGATGATCATATCGCCCTGATCAGCAGTCTTAGCGTTGAACTCCTTTGTGAACTGTACGATGTTTACACCGTGCTGTCCAAGAGCCGGTCCAACTGGCGGAGCCGGTGTTGCCTTGCCGGCAGGAATCTGTAATTTAATATAACCTGTAACTTTCTTTGCCATAATTAGGCACCTCCTAAATAATGTGGTAATGTCGGGGATTTCCCTCCCACGCGGGCACAAAGTCCGTTTTCCTAAAAAGGTACGGACGACCGGTCAGGACTTTTGTCCGTTTACGGTCACATCTTCTTGATTTCAGAAAAGCTCAGTTCCACCGGTGTTTCACGGCCGAACATTTCGACGTTGATTGTAATGGACTGCTTGGACTCATTGACGGTTCTAATGACACCGACTGTATCCTTCCATGCGCCGGCCGTAACAACGACGGTATCTCCGACAGCGAAATCTACAACGACGTCAGGTGTCTTAAAGCCAAGGCTCATCATCTCTTCTTCTGAAAGCGGTACCGGCTTGGATCCCGGTCCTACGAATCCGGTCACACCTCTGGTGTTCCTTACAACATACCATGTGTCGTCATTCATGATCATATGAATCAGCACATAGCCCGGGAACATCTTGCGCTCAACCTGCTTCTGAGCACCGTTCTTAAGCTCGATGACTTCTTCCAGCGGGACGGAAACCTCTAAGATCTGATCCTGAAGCCCTCTGTTTTCGATTGTTTTCTCAATGTCAACCTTTACCTTATTCTCATATCCGGAATAAGTGTGTACAACATACCATTGTGCTTCTGACATATCTTCACCTCATCCTTAACCAATTACAATATTGAGACCAAATTTGATGATCAGGTCAAGGACTGCGATAACAATCCCCAGAATTACTGTTGATACGACTACAACAACGGTCTCTTTTGTAAGCGTATCTTTATCCGGCCAGATGATCTTACTGAATTCAGCTTTTAAGCCTTTGATAAAGTCCGTTTTAGGGGCTTTCTCATTACTTACTGTTTCTCCCATAAATTCACGTCCTTCTTGCAAACCGGATTACTTAGTTTCTTTGTGCATCGTATGTCTCTTGCAGAATCTGCAGTACTTCTTAGTCTCCATGCGGTCCGGATGAGTCTTCTTATCCTTCGTCATGTTGTAGTTGCGCTGTTTGCATTCAGTGCATGCCAGTGTAATCTTAGTGCGCACGACTTCCACCTCCGTTTAATTTCTTTGTAAGGCGGCCTTTTCTCTATTCATTGCTATCGTTTTTTGAGCATAAAAAAAAGACCTATATCTTCCATTCGCCCGAACATTGTAACATAAGAATTGCGGCGCGTCAAGCATTTCCTTGAGAAATAAGAGTTTTCGTGGAGTTTTAGTTGATTGGCGGGGCAGGGAACTTTCAGAAAGCAGTGCTTGTGGGATTCAGGGAAGGTTCCTCTAGGCTTGCAGGCGACTGCTAGGGACGAAAAAAAGATGATGCAACTCGCTTCGCTCAGACAAGCATCATCTTTTTTCCAACGCATTCACCTGCGAGCCAAGAGGAACCAGATCCCTGTATCCAGGCACTGCTTTCTGAAAGTTCCCTGCTGCTGTGTAGTTGGCACGCCAAGGAGAAGGGGCACTATTGAGAACAAGATTTTGCGCAAGAGCGGACTTTGGTCAGTTGTCGCGTAAATAAAAAAAGCCTCTCGTTTCCATCTTTCAGGCAACAAGAAGCTTTTCATTATCTAATATTTACAGGACCTTCGATAAAAATTCCTTTGTTCTCTCATTCTTCGGATGCGCGAAGAATTCTTCCGGTGGAGCTTCTTCGAGAATTTTTCCCTGATCCATAAACAGCACGCGGTTTGCAACCTCTCTCGCAAAGCCCATCTCGTGGGTTACAACGACCATGGTCATTCCTTCGTTTGCAAGCTCCTTCATGAGATCCAGTACCTCACCTACCATCTCCGGATCAAGGGCACTCGTCGGTTCATCGAAGAGGATCACATCCGGCTTCATCGCCAGAGCGCGGACGATAGCCACACGCTGCTTCTGTCCGCCGGAAAGAGTGGACGGGTAAACGTCTGCTTTATCCTCAAGACCGATGCGGCGTAACAGCTCAAGGGCTTCCTCTCTCGCCTGTGCCTTGATCTCCGCCTTTGTCTTCGGCGCATCAAGTGCCAGCGTTCCTTTTCTCTTTGCCTTCTTTAACTCTTTACAGCGCACATAGACCGGCGCCATCATGATATTCTCGATCACAGTCATATTGTTGAACAGGTTGAAGTGCTGGAATACCATGCCCATATGGCGGCGGTGGATATTGATGTCCACGCGCATATCGGCGATATCTACGCCGTTAAAAATGATGCTGCCGGAGGTCGGATCCTCCATACAGTTCAAGCATCTTAAAAATGTACTTTTTCCGGAGCCGGACGGACCGATGACTACAACGATGTCACCTTTATTGATGGTCACATTGATTCCCTTCAGGACTTCCAGATCACCAAATGTTTTTTTCAGATCAATGACGTCTATCACTCTTCTTCAGGCTCCTTTCCATCAGTTTAACAAGAATTGAGATCACCAGCACGAGAACGATGTAGATCGCCGCCATGACAAGATACGGGACCATGAACTCGTAGCTGTTGCTTCCGATATAGTTGAAGGCAACGTAAAGATCCGCCGCGCCGACGAAGCTGACAACGGAGGTTTCCTTGATCAGGGCGATAAACTCATTGCCCAGAGTCGGAAGAATATTTTTTACTGCCTGCGGGATCACGATCCGGATCATCGCAGGACCAAAGCCAAGACCAACTGCACGTCCCGCCTCAAGCTGTCCCGGATCAACGGACTGGATACCGCTTCGCATGATCTCGGAAATATACGCGCCGCTGTTTAAGCCAAAGACCACCATGGCAACACGGACACCCGGCAGCTTGATCCCCATAAGCGGCAGCATAACATAGTAGAAGATCAGAAGCTGCACGACCATCGGGGTTCCGCGGAAGAGACCCACATAGAAGCTGCAGACCGCATTCAGCGCCCGCGGAAGTGTCTTATATTTCGGCAGGACGCGGACCGTCGCGATGATGGTACCGATTAAAACACCGATGAGCATGCCGACTACCGCGATCAGAAGCGTATTCTGCAGACCCTGTACGACCTTGACGTAACCGTTTTTCTCAATAAATATCTGTACAAACTTGTTCCATTTGTTCCCGAAGTTTCCCATAATACCTCCAGATAGCAAAAACACAGCGTTTCCAGCCATGTTCCGGTACAGTCAAAAACGGGAGCGAACCGTATCCTGCCCCCGCTTTTATGACCAGTATTTCCAATATTTTTACTGCATTGCGTTGATTGCCTTTGTGATGCTTGCTGCCGGAGCCGCATCAATGAGCACATATTTCAAGTTGCCATTGATCATATCCTGAACTGCAAGAGATGCGCTCTTATACGGTACCCACTCAGCCGGAAATCCTTCAAAGCCCCAGTCATCACTGCCCTCAATGAAGTACTGGGCTGTTGTTCCCTGCTGTCCGCCGATCTTGTCGCTCGCACTTAAGCCCTTAAGGATCTCTTCTACGGAAGCTGCGTCCTTGCAGTCATCAAAAGTCGTGTCACCCGCCAGTGTAACCAGTCTCTGGGATGCTTTATAATACGGGTCGGAGAAGGTTACATATTCTTCTCTCTCCTCGTTGATCGTTAAACCGGCCATTGCGATATCGCATTTGTGCTGTCCAACGGATAAGCATACGGCATCAAAGTCCATGTTTTCGATCACAAGCTCCTTGCCAAGCTCCTGTGCAAGAAGAGAAGCAATCTCCATATCGATTCCCTTGTAGCTGTCGCCGTCTACGTACTCAAACGGCTCAAAGGATGCGTTTGTCGCAACAACAAGCTGATCCTTGGAAGCATCATACTCTGCGGATTCTACTGCAGCCGGCTCGCCATCACTGAAGTATTTATCACAGATCGTATCGAAGGTTCCGTCCTCCTGGATCTTTGCGATGAATGCATTTACCTGCTCAAGCAGCTCCGGCTGGTCTTTATCCACGCCGAATGCATACTGCTCATCTGTGAGATCATATTCGATCACCTTGACAACTCCGGCTGCCTCATCTTTCTTTTCTTCTACAGCCGCACCTGCTGTTGTCTCTGTCTTGTTCTCTGCTGCTGCCGTTGTCTCTGTAGTTTTGCTGCCGCAGCCTGTAAGAAGTGATGCTGCCATTGCAGCGGTCAGACATAATGCAATCGCCTTTTTCATAATATTTTCCTCCTCTAACCCAATACGAATTTGCAACTTTTTCGACGGAACCCACTATACCACAGGCCTATACAAAAAGCAAGTGTTTATGCATATGCTTTTGCATATTTATGCAGTATCTCTCATTCTATAACCTGTATGCATATCACTTTTCCCTGTCCTATCTGCCCCCGGTCATGCAGATCACAACGAAATAGATCCGGCTGATCCCCGATGCCCGCAGGGCTCTCGCGCACGCCTCGATGGTACTGCCTGTTGTATAAATATCATCCACAAGGATCACGCTCCTGATCCCCTCCGGGATCTCCCCCGCCGCGAAGGCACCGGAAAGGTTCTTAAGCCGCTCTGCCGCCGAGAGATCCTTCTGCGGCAGCGTCTTCTTATTTCTCACCAGCATTTCCGGCATCACCGGAATCTCAAGCTTCTTTCCGATGACCCGAGCCAGGATCTCTGCCTGATTGAATCCCCGGGTCTTTTTCCTCGTGGCATGGACCGGCACCGGAACCAGGGCATCTGCCTGCATCCGGCGGATCGTCCGTCCGTACCGTGCCGTCAGGGCTGTCCCGTAAAAATCCAGGTACTCTCTCTTATTATTGTACTTGATCTGCGCCATGGAATGCCTCGCCGTCTCATCGTAATTTAACAGGGCGATCCCGTACTCAAAGGCACGCGGATGGCGCATGCAGTCCGGACAGAACTCCAGACTCCCGTCTTCAATCTCTTTTCCGCATTTTTTACATACCGGCGATCTTACAAACGATAGTTTATGAAGGCAGTCCGGGCAGATCATCCGCCCGAAGCCGCCTGTGATATCCCCGCATACCGGACAGCGGCGGGGATATAGAACATCAAGAATTTTATTAAATTTCATATTAAATATAAATATTCGAACAAATAGTGCAGGTCTATTTCTGCATCATAGATGTATCAATCTCCAGAATCCGGTCCTTCAGCCCCGAGTACCGTTTCTGCTCCACCTCATTGTCCACCATCGCCTGGAACACCTCCGGGATCCCGACCAGGCAGACACACGATTTTGCTCTCGTGACCGCTGTATAGATCAGGTTTCTCGTCATCAGCATCCTCGGACCGGAATGGACCGGGATCACCACTGCCGGATACTCGCTTCCCTGGGACTTGTGGATCGTGATCGCATAGGCAAGTTCCAGCTCCTCCAGCTGCTTAAAACTGTACTCCACCATCTTCCGCTCATCGAACTCCACCTCCAGAGTTTCCGCAAAGCTGTTGATGGACCGGATGATCCCCGTGTCTCCATTAAAGACGCCTTCCCCTTTTTCCACCGGGATCCCGTACCTGTTGCGGACCTCCCACTCGATCTGGTAATTGTTTTTGATCTGCATGACCTTATCGCCGACCCGGAAGATCGTTCCGCCGGACTCCTTTTCCGCTTTCTGCGGTGCAGGCGGATTAAACCGCTCCTGAAGCTGCTTATTTAGCGCCTCCACTCCGAGAGCACCTTTCCGCATCGGCGTCATGATCTGGATATCCGACATCTCCGCATGGACGTAGTTCGGCAGCTTATCCTGTACAAGGACCATCATATCCTTCACGATGTCCGCCGGATAGTCACGGCGAATAAAAAGGAAATCACGGCTCTTCTTATTTAAGGGAACCACCTCGCCGTCATTGATCTTATGGGCATTGACAATAATGTCACTCTGGGCCGCCTGGCGGAAGATCTTTGTAAGTTTTACAACAGGGAACGCCTCAGACGCGATCATATCCCGCAGGACATTTCCCGGTCCGACGCTCGGAAGCTGGTTAACATCTCCCACAAGGATCAGCCTCGTCCCCACATTTACTGCCTTTAAGAGCGAGTGGATCAGGCTGATGTCGACCATCGACATCTCATCGATGATGATCACATCCGCGTCGAGAGGATTTTCCTCGTTCCGCTCAAAATGCATGCCCTCCAGCCGGTTCTCGCCGGAATTGCCGTTGTTTTTCGGATCCGCGACAGGCGCTCCGGTCAGCTCCAGAAGGCGATGGATCGTCTTTGCCTCATATCCGGTCGCCTCCGTCATGCGCTTTGCCGCACGCCCCGTCGGGGCCGCCAGAAGGATCTCCATATCTTCCTGGTCAAAATAGTGGATGATCGTGTTGATGGTTGTCGTCTTACCGGTTCCCGGACCTCCGGTGATGATAAGGAGACCATTGCCCACCGCCTCCAGAACTGCCTGCTCCTGAAGCTCGTCCAGCTCGATCTTCTCCGCCTCCGTGATCTTTTTGAGCCGTTTTTTCACGTCCTCCTCATTGATCTTCGAGTGAATATTCAGATCATGCAGCATTCTCGCCGTATTGAGTTCCATATAATAGAACTGCGCCGGATAGACGATCCGTTTCCCATCCTTTTCCTTCACCACCAGCTTCTTCTCCATCTGGAGATCCACCAGATGCTTTTCCATATGCTCCGGTTCTACGTTCAGGAGTGCCGACGCATTGGCAAACAGCTCCTCCTCCGGCAGATATGTATGGCCGTTTCCCGTCGCCTGGAGCAGAGCATAAAAAAGGCCGCTGCGGATCCGGTAATCAGAGTCGGTAAAGATACCGACCTTTGCCGCGATCTCATCCGCGATCTTAAAGCCTACGCCCTGAATATCATCCGCGAGCTGATAAGGATTTTCCTGGATGACCGAGTACATCTTCGGACCGTAATGCTGGTAGATCTTCACCGCAAGGTTCATGGAAATCCCGTACTGCTGAAGGAAGACCATGGCCTGGCGCATATCCCGTTTTTCCTCCACCTGACTGCTGATCTCCATCGCCATGCGCTCGCTGACGCCTTTGACCTCTGCGAGGCGCTCTGGCTCTTCTTCCATGATCCGGAATGTATCCGCCTTGAACTTTTTCACGATCCTTTTAGCTAAAGCAGCTCCGATGCCTTTGATAGCACCGGAGCCGAGATACCGTTCAATTGCCAGTGTGTCCTCGGGAGCCTTTATCTCATAGCTCTCCACCGCAAGCTGTTCACCGTAGATGGAGTGTTCCACCATCCGGCCCGTCGCCTCGATCCGCTCTCCCTCACTGATGTAGGGAAATGTGCCAACGAGGATATATTCTTCTCCCCCGTCCGCCACGCTTAAGACCGAGTAACCGTTATCCTCATTGCGGTATTTGATTCTTTCCACATAGCCTGTTACAGTTGCCATTTTTTATTTTTCTGCGCCTTTTCCGCCGTGTGCGAACTCGATAAACTTACCGGTTCCGATCGCAACCGCTGTAAGCGGCTCCTCCGCGATCATCGTCGTGATTCCTGTCTTCTCCTCGATCAGAGCGTCAAGTCCTGAGATCAGGGATCCGCCGCCGGTGAGAACGATTCCGCGGTCAAAGATATCTGCCGCAAGTTCCGGCGGTGTGCGCTCCAGTACGTTGTGTACGGCGTCAACGATCTGCATCGCCGGCTCTCTTAACGCCTCGAGTGTCTCGTCGGATGTGACAACGATGGTCTTCGGGAGACCGGTCACAAGGTTTCTTCCGCGGACTTCCATCGTCACAAGCTCCGGACGGCGGTAAGCCGCGCCGATATTGATCTTGATCTCCTCGGCGGTTCTCTCACCGATCAGAAGATTATGTTTCTTTCTCATATAGCGGACGAGAGCTTCATCGAAGTCATCTCCGGCCGTCTTGATGGATGTACTTACGACCGTACCGCCGAGGGAGATCACCGCGATATCCGCAGTACCGCCTCCGATATCTACGATCATGTTTCCGCATGCCTTGGAGATATCGATTCCGGCACCGATCGCTGCGGCAACCGGCTCCTCGATGATGCAGACCTCGCGGGCACCTGCCTGGTAAGTTGCGTCCTCAACAGCCTTTCTCTCAACCTCTGTCGCACCGCTCGGGATGCAGACAGCGATACGCGGTTTTCTTAAGGTTCTCTTTCCGACCGCTTTGTTGATGAAATATTTTAACATTTTTTCGGTTACGGTATAATCGGAAATTACACCTTTACGGAGCGGTCTTACCGCAACGATATTACCCGGAGTACGTCCGATCATCAGACGCGCCTCCTCACCGAAGGTAATTACTTTATTTGTCTCTCTGTCCAGTGCTACTACGGACGGCTCCTTTAAAACAACGCCTTTCCCCTTAATGTATACAAGGATGCTGGCGGTACCCAAGTCAATTCCAATGTCGTTTGACATCATCATTGTCGTCTTCCTCCTGTCTTTCTAACTGAAAATCTCCTGAATCTATTTCCGCGTCCGATACAGGACGCGCCTCGCTTCTCTCTATCAGAAAACCCTGTCCCCGCAAAATACATCCTGCATTGTACTGCATATTTCTGCAGCTTTCATGATCTTGCAGTATTTCCGGTCCCGAAAGTGACCGCACATACAGGGCGCGAAATATCAGTTTTTATTATATACGAAAGGCATTTGTTTTTAAAGGGGTTTTTGAAATTTTTTACTGTACCCACACGCCGTTCTTATCAACATAATACTTTCCGTCGATCATCCGGCTCGTAAGCATCGCGCCGTCAGTTCCGCAATAGTACCATGTCCCGGTCGTCTGTACCCACTGGTTCTTCACCATCGCGCCGCCGGCTCCGCAGTAATACCACTGGTTATTATTCAGGATCCACTGGTTCTCCGCCATATATCCGGACTGGTTAAAATAGTACCAGACATTGTTGATCTGCTTCCAGTTTGCGACCGGATATGTCTTATCCGGATTGCACCACCACCAGCCATTGCTGTCGCGGAGCCATGCGCCATTCACTGAACCGGTCGTACTTCCGCTTGTCTGGCTCCCCGAACCGGAAGTACCGTTTCCATAGTACGCAGACGCCGCGTTCCGGTTCGCATAGATTGCAGCGGCTCTATCCCGGTCTACATCCTTCGGCTCAGACTCTTTCCAGCTGCTCTCATCACTTCCGCGGATTGCCTTGACTTTAAATGTATAACTGCCTTCTTTTGTGAATGATCCGCAGAAATTATAATAGTTGTTTGTCGTCGTGTATGCGGAACCTACGCTGTCCCCGTCGCGGTATAAACGGACCTGATATTTCTTTGCATATTCTGTTCCTTCCCAATATGCAACTCCGCCATAGCTGTCGTCCCAGGAGAGATCATAGACATCCAGATCATAATCTTCATCATCATACTCCGAATCAATATCCGAGATCTGCTGAAGTGTCACATATACATACAATTTTGATGTACTTCTTGTCACCGATGTCACCTTCTGTTCATCATTTCCAAGATATACATCTGATTTGCTCAGTCCGGACGAAAACGCGTAGTCACTCTCGGCACCGATCGTAATCTTAACCTTCGGCTTCGTATCATCATTCCAGTCTCCGCTCGGCTCGTTGGTAATGGAGATCTCATCCACATAGCAGCCGTCATCTGACACATCCGCCTCCACTTCCAGGTTGTCCGAATCCGTCAGGACTGCATTGATGTCGATCGTAACCTCCTCGATCTTCTCCGATGCCATTGCCGGAAATGCCAGCATTGCCGTCATAAGGAATGCTGCGGGTACGAATATCATTCTCTCTTTCTTCATAGTGAACCTCCCCGTCCTTCTCTCATTTGGTAAAGACCCGTCTGTCAGCATATTTCATTCCAGAATTTGCACGCAGCCGGATCACATCTTTCTTATAGTATACCAGACGTTTAGGACTCATTTAAGTTTAATTTTCCCGCCAAACTTCGGCAATATTGCGGCAGGTCTCTGGTAATTCCGTGTCATGGAATTCATGATCTGTCTCCGCAGCATTTTAAGCTATATTTAGACACGTTTCTTCATGATTCGTTAAGTAAATTTACTATCTTTTAATTTTTTACTCACAATTTAGACACATTTTGTCATTATAATACAATTACGTTATCCGAAAGGATAACCTGCCTTTGTTTCAAGTGTTACACTTGAACACACAAAGCTTTTTCATACTCATACCTGTCGGAGGCAACTCTGGCAGGTCCCCCTAAAAAATTGATACTTTCCATACTCCCCTTAGGGACTGCAGGAACGGCTGCGGTTCCTATTTTTTTGCCCATGATCTCCGCATTTTTTCACACTTCTATCGACGCTTCCCATTCCATTGACTTTCATTCCATCTCACGGTATAGTAAATGTAATAACATTACCCGGATGCAGGACGCTGTTCACCGGTGTTGTCCCTGCACTGCGGTTCATTACACGAGGGTGGAATTATATTGATGTAAACGGAAATAAAAAGCCAAGTTTTGAGGTATATAAAAATCTTCAGTAATTTCCCCATTGCTTAACCGTCCGTATTAAAGATACAGCAGACAGCCAGATACTTTTACAATAAGTCAATTGACAAAACAGCCGTCCCGATCATATCCAGGGCGGCTGTTTTCACATCTGTTTGCTTTTTCCATATCCGTTCTCCCGTTGCACCTTGTTATTTCCCCGTTTCTGTCGTATGATATGGATAATCTGAATTTACAACCGAGAGGAGATCTATGTACACTTACACCTGGTATCAATGGCTTACATTTTTTTATCTGTACTGTTTCTTTGGATGGATCTTCGAGTCCACCTATGTTTCCTTAAAACAGAAGCGCTTCGTGAACCGCGGTTTCCTGCGGCTGCCGATGCTGCCGTTATACGGGAGTGGCGCGGTGATGATGCTGTGGGTATCAATCCCTTTTCAGGACAGCCTGATCCTCACCTACATTTCCGGTGTCATCGGCGCCACCGTCCTGGAGTACGTGACCGGATATGTGATGGAGCGTCTTTTCAAAGTCCGCTACTGGGATTACAGCAACCAGCCCTTTAATATCCACGGTTATATCTGTCTCAGCTCCTCCATCGCCTGGGGATTTCTGACGATCTTTATGACACACCTGATCCATAAGCCTATTGCGCGGGCCGTCCTCGCGATGCCGCTCTACTGGGATCTGTTTTTTGTATTTTTTGTGACGGTGCTCTTTGTTTACGATTCCATCGTCTGCACGAAGGAAGCGCTTGCCTTCGGAAAGTCCCTGGAAGCTATGCAGAAGCTCCGTGCGGAACTTGACAATCTTCAGGTACAGCGTGCGCTCCTCAAGATGAATACCGAAGACCGCTTACAGGCCGCCAAAGAAGAACTGCTGGATCAGATCGAGGCAAAGAAAGTTCAGGCTGCAGCCCTCACCGGAATGAGTATGGAAGAACTCCGGGAAAAGGCCGGTACAAAGCTGGGAGCCATCAAGGAAAAACCAGCTGCTGGCATGTCCATGATTCGCGAAAAAGCCGGATCCGCCGCAGGTTCCATCCGCGATCTCTCCAATGTCAGCCTTGAGGAATTAAAGGCAAAAGCCGAAGGAAAGCTCGACAGTCTGAAAGACCTTACCGGAATCCATCTGGAAGCACTCCGCGGGAAATCTGCGGAACAGCTTGCCGAAATGTTAAAGGAACGCGAGTCCCGCCTCACTGCACTTCGAAAGGAACGCCGCCGTTTCCGCAAAGAAAGAATCCGCTCCAACCCAACCGCTGTTTCCACGAAATATGCACGGGAATTTGAAGAATTAAAGAAATACTTTGAGGACGAAGGAAGAAACGCAACGCCGCAGTAGAAACCGTAAATTTCTTCCGAGCATAAAAAAGAGGTTCATCTCCAAATAATCGGAAATGAACCTCTTTTTTCTGTTTTTCAGGTCTTACGCCTCCGGTTTTTCAACCTGGACGATCGCCTGCTTCTGCATCGGTATACGGCAGTTCTTATTGTTGCCAAACTCAACGATAACGGTATCGTCTGTCATATCAATGATCACTCCGTAGAATCCGCTGGATGTCAGCACGCTGTCACCGACTGCGATGCTTGCCATCAGTTCCTGCATTTTTTTCTTTTCCTTCTGCTGCGGTCTGATCGCAATGAAGTACATGAAAGCAAAGATTAAAACAATATATCCAATCCAAAATGCCGGGCTGTTAGTCATATCCGTTGCACCTCCTTTTCTTATACCTTGTCTTTATAGTTCCCTGTCACGCCCTCCAACTTTTTCTCTTTGTACTCGGCGTAGCAGTGGTTCTCGATAGCTTCCCTGATCTCCGTCATCATTGTGTTGTAGAAGTAAAGATTGTGGAGCACGCATAAGCGCATTCCAAGCATCTCTTTTGCCTTCAGGAGATGGCGGATATAGGCCCTGCTGTATGAGCGGCAGGCCGGACACTGGCATCCCTCTTCGATGGGGCGCATATCCTTTGAAAACTGCTCATTAAACAGGTTGATCTTTCCGTGGTTTGTATATACATGACCATGACGGCCATTTCTTGTCGGGTAAACGCAGTCGAAGAAATCGACGCCGCGGTCCACCGCTTCAAGGATGTTCGCCGGGGTTCCGACACCCATCAGGTAAGTCGGTTTCTCTTCCGGCAGATGCGGAACCACCGCATCGAGGATGCGGTACATCTCCTCGTGACTCTCACCGACCGCAAGTCCGCCGACCGCGTAGCCGTCGCAGTTCATCTTCGAGATCGTATCCGCATGCGCGATCCGGATATCCTCGAAGGTTCCGCCCTGATTGATGCCGAACAGAAGCTGTTCCTTATTGACGGTATCCGGCAGGGAATTTAATCTCGCCATCTCCGCCTGGCATCTCGCCAGCCACCTTGTAGTTCTCGCGACAGAATTCTCCATGTATTCTCTGGTACACGGATGCGGAGCGCACTCATCGAATGCCATCGCGATCGTGGAGCCAAGGTTTGACTGGATCTGCATGCTCTCCTCCGGTCCCATGAAAATCTTATGACCATCGATATGGGAGTTGAAGTACACGCCTTCTTCTTTGATCTTTCTGAGTCCGGCGAGGGAAAATACCTGAAAGCCGCCGGAATCGGTGAGGATCGGACGGTCCCAGTTCATAAACCTGTGGAGCCCGCCGAGCTCTTTAATCAGCTTGTCGCCGGTCCGGACATGAAGATGGTAGGTGTTGGAAAGCTCCACCTGTGTCCCGATCCCGCGAAGGTCATCGGTGGACACAGCGCCCTTGATCGCGGCGACAGTTCCTACATTCATGAATACCGGCGTGTGGATCGTGCCGTGGACTGTCTCTACGTCAGCCCGTTTGGCACGTCCGTCTTTTGCCAGAATCTTATATTTCATATTTTTCTTGCCTTATAAATTAGTCCCGAAAATTATTTTCCGGATTTCTTCGCTTCCTTTGCTGCCTTCTCAGCATCCTTCTTTGCCTGTTTTTCAACCGCATCCTTCTTCTGCTTCTTTGTGGTCATTACATACCACATAGCGCCTGTCAGGCATACGGAAGAGTAGGTACCACAGATGATACCTGCCATTAACGGGAGTGCGAACTCACGGATGGAAGATACGCCCATGATGAACAGAACAAATACCATGACAAAGGTCGTCAAGGATGTATTGATGCTTCGTGTGAAGGTCTGGGTGATACTTGTATTTACGATATCAACGGTGGATGCCTTCGGTCCCATGAGCTTGATGTTCTCACGGATACGGTCGAAGATAACGATCGTCGCGTTGATGGAGTATCCGACGATGGTAAGCAGGCAGGCGATCGCTGTGGAGCCAACGGACCACTTTGCGAGGGCATAACATGCAACTACAACCAATACGTCATGGACCAGAGCTAAAACAGCACTTGCAGCGAAGCGGATATCCTTGAATCGTACCCAGATATAAAGAAGCATAAATACGGTAGCGATCGCTGTAGCCATAACCGCGTCGCGCTTCATCTCAGCACTTACCGCACCGGAGATGCTCTCTGCGGTGATCTTGGACTCATCAACGCCGAAGTTCTCAACAAGTGCCTCGTCTAATGCCTGACGTTCTTCCACGCTTAAGGTTCTTGTCTTGATGATCACCTCGTTTGTTCCCGCAACCTTCTGTGTCTGCGTATCCGCACTGTTTGTGATGGATTCGACTACCGGAACAACCTCGCTTGAGATTCTCTCCAGAGACATGTCCTCATTAAAGGTCACGCTTGTGGAGGTACCGCCCTGGAAGTCAAGGGAGTAATTGAACGCGTTTCCGATGGAAGACTTGTTCATTACCATTCCCGCAACACCTGCGAGGATCATAACAGTTGAGATGATAAAGCAGATATTTCTCTTTCCGAGGAAGTTGAGCGCCTTTTTCTCTTTTCTGATGCCGTAGAACTTCTGATCCTGGAATCCAAGGTTATACAGGGTGTTCAGTGTGAACTTTGTAACGAAAAGTGCTGTGAACATGGAAAGAACGATACCAAGGGCAAGTGTTGTAGCGAAGCCCTTAACTGTACCGGAGCCTCTCCAGAAAAGAACAGCCGCTGCGATCAGTGTTGTCACGTTACCATCGACGATGGCAGATAACGCTTTCGCAAAACCTGTCTTGATTGCGGAATGAACGGTCTTTCCGAGACCGATCTCCTCCTTGATACGGGTGAAGATGATGACGTTCGCATCAACCGCCATACCGATGGAAAGGATGATACCGGCAATACCCGGAAGTGTTAATGTAACCTCAAAGGCCGCGAGCAGAATCAGCATCAATGCCACATAGAGGCAGAGTGCAAGGGATGCCGCAAGACCCGGGATGAGGTAAACTACGATCATGAATACGCATACGATTCCGAAACCGATCGCGCCGGCCTTTAAGCTTGTCGTGATCGCTTCCTGACCAAGTTTCGCACCTACCACGTTGGAACGGAGTTCCTCCAGTTCCAGGGAAAGGGAACCGATACGGATCGTGGATGCAAGATTCTCAGCCTCTTCATAGGAAGTCATGCCGGAGATAGAGGCCTGTCCGCCTGTGATCGCCTGCTGTACGGTCGGGTTGGAGTACATCACGTTATCGTAAACGATCGCGATCTTCTTGCCGACGTTCGCTGCTGTCACATCTGCGAATTTCTTAGTACCTTCATCCGTAAATGTAAGCGCTACTTCATAGTTATTGTTTCCTGTCTGCTGGTCTTTATAGATCACAGCTTTCGCAGAAGCTACATCGGTTCCTTCCAGTACAACGTTCCAGTTCTCATCATAGAACTGTAAGGACCCCGGCTTACCGAGCTCTTCCAGGATCTTGTTCGCGTCTGTGACACCCGGAATATCAACATTGATACGGTTTCCGCCTTCCTGATAAACCTCTGCCTCAGAGCTGTAGTTCTGTACTCTCTGCTGCAGCTTGTACTGGGTATCGGACATATCCTCGGCGCTCGGATTTTCTTCCTTCGCCTGGTAGGTAATGCTGACGCCGCCTGCCAGATCCAGACCGAGCTTGATTCCGCCATTCTGGGAAGTCACTCCGTTCTCATCGGTGACCAGCTTACTCTTCTGAAGAGTATCATAGCCGAAAAATCCGAAGATACCGAGCACAACGAGCAGTCCCAGGAGGCCGAGCAGTCCCTTTCCTTTGTTGCTCTTCATGATAAAATCTCCTTCTTGATATGATTTCGAGGTCCAAAAAGCTTTTTGTCCCTCTTGATTCCGGAGTCCACCGTAAGCACCGCCTCCGTCATCCTTAAAATAACAGTCCGGGGCTTTCTGCCCCCTGACCGCTATGATCGATTTAGTTGTTTTCCTCGTCCTCCGCTAAAGCAGCACGGATCATGATCGCGCACTCGATACGTTTTTTCTGCATCTCACAGCCGATATCGTAGGCATCCGTAATACTGCCGTGGAAATTGAAGGAATTTGCCGCACATCCGCCGCTGCAGTAGAATCTCGCAAAACAGTTTTTGCATTTCTCTTTCGCGTATACGTTGCAGAGCTTGAATTCATCGCGCACCTTCGTGTTGACCACGCCGGTATCCACGTTTCCAAGCAGGAACTCTTCATTTCCAACGAACTGATGGCACGGATATAAGTCTCCCCACGGAGTTACTGCAAGATACTCGGTTCCTGAACCGCAGCCGGACAGACGTTTCGCAACACACGGTCCCTGACTTAAATCAAGCATGAAGTGGAAGAATTTGAATCCTCTTCCCTCTTTCTGACGCTTTACAAACTCTTTTGCGAGTCTGTCATACTCATCCATGATCTGCGGAAGGTCTTCCTCACGGATGGAGTACGGCTCTTCCGGAGCTGCAACTACCGGCTCCATGGAAAGCTTCTCAAAGCCGAGGTCCGCATAGTGGAGGACATCATTTCCGAAATCCAGGTTATTTCTTGTGAAGGTTCCGCGAACGAAATAATCCTTCTCACCGCGTGATTTCGCGAATTTCTGGAATTTCGGAACAATAAGTTCATAGCTTCCCTTACCGTTTCTGAACGGACGCATCCGGTCGTTGACCTCCGGACGTCCGTCAAGGCTTAAGACCACGTTGCTCATTTCCCTGTTGCAGAACTCCATGATCTCATCGTTTAAGAGTACGCCGTTTGTTGTCAGCGTGAAACGGAACTTCTTATTGTGCTCCTTCTCCTGGGAACGTCCGTATTCCACAAGCTGTTTTACAACGTTCCAGTTCATAAGCGGCTCGCCGCCGAAGAAATCAACCTCAAGGTTGATGCGGTTTCCGGAGTTTGCGATCAGGAAATCCAACGCCTTCTTTCCGACCTCAAAGCTCATGAGGGCGCGGCGTCCATGGTACTCGCCTTCCTCTGCGAAGCAGTACTTGCAGGCAAGGTTGCAGTCATGGGCAATATGAAGGCAGAGTGCCTTCACGACCGTCTGGCGTTTCTTGAAATCGATCACATAATCTTTGTAAATATCCGCAGCAAACAGTTCCTCCGCGTCGATGAGCTCCTGAATATCAGAGAGCGCATCCTCAATATCTTCTGCAGAATACTTACAGACCAGTGCTTCTCTCACTGCTTTTTTCTGGTCATCCGTGAGGGGCATCGGTTTTTCCATATCCGGGACGATCTTTGCGAGAACCTCCACGGCATCGTAGAGCAACGCATCCACGGAATGAACCGATCCACTGTTTACGTCCAAAACAATATGGTATCCATTATTTATATACTGATGTATCAAAGCTAACTTTCTCCTACTGTCTTAATTTTCAGGTGACTGTTCCGTCTCTTCCCGATTACAGTCACAATCTGATGGTCTCCTGACTTCTTTCTTACCTGCCCTTTGTTGTCTGTCAGTGGCGGCTTTCCCGGCATCGCTGTCCGGGAAACCCGTCACCGGCAGATTCTTTGATCAGACAAGAAATAGCCCCTACAATCATACGACCGTAGGGGTCTCTTTAAAAACTTCCGTTTATTCGAAGCCCCGCATTAGCGGTTGCTGTTTTCACAGCTCTGGTTTCCTACTGTGCAGGATGTTTTGCACGCAGACTGGCAGGATGTCTGGCATTCGCCGCAGCCGCCCTTCTTCATGCTGTTCTTTAAAGTGTTGGAACTTAAAGTCTTTACATGCTTCATGGTATCATTTCCTCCTGTTCTCTTATCGTGGGCATAATACCCCGAATTTAAATGAAATTATACCATACGATTTTCTATTATGCAACGGATTTTATTGCCGTGATGCAGGAAAATCCGGTACAAATATCCACTTTTTGTCCGCATAACATGCCGCAGGCAGCTTCCAAATTGCGTCCGGCAGCCGCGAAGAAAAAATATCCGGGCGCTTTTTTCAGCCAGACAGGTTCATCGTTTACAAGATCATCCGCGCAATGCATATGCATGACCTTTCCCCACATATCCTGTATAAAGCAAATGTCCACATCATGATGTCCTCTCAGAATCTTTCTGTACCTGGTTTTATGAGCCCCGGAAAGACTTCTGGAGTACATCCTTCAAGAAAGGAGTTTTCTCATGCAGACAAACCCGGTATGGCGCATGGTACGCGCCCTGATCGCAACTTATATCCTCTCCGGAATTCTTCTGGTGGTACTGTCCTTCGCCCTCTTTAAGTTCCGTCTCCCGGAAAATCAGGTCAATCTCGCCGTCTGCGCAGTCTATATCCTCTCCTGCTTTTTCGGCGGCATGATCGCCGGAAAAACAATGAGGACCAGGCGCTTTTTCTGGGGCCTGGTCCTCGGAAGCTTATATTTTCTGTTTTTATACCTCATGTCCCTCGCCCAGAAGGACGGTGTCACGGAAGATTCCAAAAAACTTCTCTCTGTCCTCGCCATGTGCACATTGAGCGGAATGGCGGGCGGGATGGTGAGCTAACGGTCTCCCACCTTCGTGAGGAAATAAACAACAAGCGCCAGGATCCCCATCACAACGAAGATTCCAAGCATTCCCTTCCACATGATCCCTAAAGCAAGCATTATATTTACATTCATAGTCCAGACCTCCTACATAAAGAATCCAAGGATGATTCCGCCGGCAACTGCAGATGCGACCTGACCGGAAACATTAGCTCCGATGGCATGCATCAGAAGATGGTTTGTTCTGTCCTCCGCGATTCCCATCTTCTCAATGACACGGGCAGACATCGGGAATGCAGAGATTCCTGCTGCTCCCACCATCGGGTTCACTTTGTTCTTGCTGAACAGATTTAAGAATTTCGCAAACATGACGCCGCCGATGGAGTCAAAAATAAAAGCGAAAAGTCCAAGTCCCATGATCATCAGTGTCTGTAAGCTTACGAACTGATCCGCTTTCATGGAGAAAGAAATCGTGATTCCGAGAACAAGTGTGATCAGGTTTGCGAGTGTCGTCTGTGCTGTTTCGGAAAGGCTGTTTAAGCAGCCGCATTCACGGATCAGATTTCCGAACATCAGGAATCCTACAAGAGCAACCGACGCCGGAGCGACAAGTCCTGCGACAAATGTTACAATGATCGGAAAAGCGATTCTTGTGAACCGGCTTACTTTTCCCGGCTCATACGGCATGCGGATCATGCGTTCTTTCTTTGTCGTAACCGCTTTAATCGCCATCGGCTGGATGATCGGCACAAGTGCCATATAGGAATATGCCGCCACCGCAATCGCTCCGATGTAGTTTGACTTCAACACCTGAGATACCAGAATCGAAGTCGGACCATCTGCCGCTCCGATGATTCCGATAGAGGCAGCGTCCTTGATATCAAAGCCGAGAAGTGATGCCATAAAGATCGTAAAAAAGATACCGAACTGGGACGCCGCACCGAAAAGGAACATCTTCGGATTCGAAAGCAGCGGTCCAAAGTCGATCATGGCTCCGATACCGATAAAGAGCAGCAGCGGGAAAGCCTCCGATGCCTCAATGCCGGATTCAAACAGCCACTGGATGATTCCGTGAGTCTCACCGGCGCCCTCCATAAACTGGTTTAACACACCGCTGGCCGGGAGATTCACAAGGATCGCACCGAAGCCCATCGGCAGAAGAAGGGCCGGCTCATAATTTTTCTCGATTGCCAGGTAGATCAGTAAAAGCCCTACCACATACATGACGACCTGCTGCCAGGTGATCGATAGTAATCCACTCCATAAAAAGTCCATAAAAACTCCTCCTTGAAAATAGTATGCGCAGGTTTTTCTCTTTCCCTGCCAATGGATTCCATGAAATTTTACAGACCGTCTTTTTTTGCCGCCATATCGGATCGCTCTCGGATCCTCAGAGCAACAAAAAAAGACTTTCTGCAGAAATTTCTCTCTGCAAAAAGTCTCGTTACCATTTTACCGGTATGCACCACCAGACGTTTCCGCCGCGATTGTTGACAGTGCATTTCAACTACTCCCCTTTTGGATAGATTCATATTAATTGGTTTGAAAAAAATTGTCAAGACCGAAAGCTGTACATTTTTCGCTAATTTTATCGCGGTTCAGGAATTTCACCGTTCGGGTTTGCTCTCCTGCTCACTTTCTTCGCTCTTCTGCGGCGCATCCAGAATATACAGATGCACCTTGTCAATCCTGTTTCTCTCCACCGTATCCACCACAAACCGGAGATTTCCGCTTGTGACTTCCTCCCCTGCCTGCGGGAGATGGTCTAAAAGGCCGATAATATAGCCACCGACGGAGTCGTAATCTTCTGACTTGAGATCCAGACCAAGCTGGTCGTCGAGATCATCAAGTTTCATGGCGCCCTCGATCACATATTCCTTCGGATTGATCTTCCTGATGCTGTCTTCCTCATCCGCATCGTACTCGTCGCGGATCTCTCCGACGATCTCCTCAAGCATATCCTCCAATGTGATAAGCCCGGCCGTCGCGCCATACTCATCAAGAACGATGGCAACGCTGTTCATGGTCTTGCGGAGTTCCACCATAAGCTCCGTCGTCTTTTTAAACTCGTAGGTGTAATACGGCTCACGCAGGTAATCCCGCAGCTTAAATTCCTTGTCTTTCGGGATCAGGAACAGGTCCTTGATATTCACGATGCCAATGACATTGTCCGTCGTCTCCTCATAGACCGGATATCTCGTATACTTCTCCTGTCGGAAAATATCCATGATCTCCTGATAGCTGGCATTCACATCGAGGAATGTCATATCGATACGCGGAACCATAATGTCCTTCGCGACAGAATCCCCGAAATCGAACACGTTGTAGATCATCTTCTTCTCGTCCGACTCGATCACACCCTCTTCGTGGCTGACCTCCACGATCGTTCGGAGCTCATCCTCCGTGATCGCGTCCTGTTTCTTGTTCGGATCCACATGGATCATCTTTAAAACGCCCTTGGAGAGGACATCAACGACCACGATCAGCGGGGTCAGGACCTGCATGATCAAATAGATCGGTTTCGCGAACTTGAGTGACAGGGTCTCGGAATAGATCGTCGCGGAAGTCTTCGGTGTGATCTCACCAAAGATCAGGACTAACAGCGTCAAAACGCCGGTTCCGATACCGACATATTTATTTCCAAGCACGTCTGTGACCAGCACAGTCATCAGAGAAGACGCTGAAATATTGACAATATTGTTTCCTATTAAAATTGCGCTAAGCATTTTGGGCTGATTACTTAAGATCTTCTCCAGCACAACGGCATGGCTGAGTCCCGCCTCCGCGAGATTCCGCACACGGATCTTATTTACCGTCATCATTGCCGTCTCCGCCGATGAGAAAAACGCGGATAACGCCAGAAGTCCAATTACGATCAGTCCCTGCAGGGCTTGCCCTGAATCCAAAAAAATCAACTCCTAAATCTTTATAAATTTGACGCCGCCCGGTTTCTTCCGGGGCTTCGTCCATGATTTGTCTCCCCGCACGCTCCGCTCTGTGTCCGGACCGGTCGAAGATTTACGAATGATTGTACAATACTCTATATGCAGTGTCAATGGTTTCGGAGCGTTTCCGCGGCGTTTTTTCTGAAAACCGCTTTTCTTTTTTAATGCCACCGTTCCGTGCCTTCAGGCCTATGATCCGCTGCGGTCAGCGCGACAGAGCTTAATCGTCCTCATTTTTCTCGATCAGACGCATCCCCGCCGTCTCCGTCACCGGCAGAGAAAAGACGATTGCCCCCGCCTTGCTTCCGATCCCGGCTTCCTTCATGATGCTCTGCATGATGCCGTTTTTATCCTTTGTCTTCGTGACCATAAAGATCATCTCTTTCTCCTGAGCAAGGGAAACGCCTAAAAACTTTTCCGCCTTCTCCATTCCCGTTCCCTTCGCATGGATCACGGTTCCGCCGGTAGCGTTGGCCTTTCGCGCCGCATCCATGATCACATCCGTATAGCCCTGATTTGCGATCACTACAAGAAGCTCGTAGTCTGTTCCTTTCAAGCTGCTTTCCTCCTCTTTCTCAAATCCACGGTCCTCGGTCAAAAAGCGAAGCTGCCGCTTTCCGCCGATGCTGCTCAGGGGAGTCACAAAGGCGATCCCCGTTCCAGGAATATCGATCTTGATCTCCTGTTCCAGTCCCTTTTTTACCTTTTTCCATTCCGACGCCGTCACTACCGCAAACTGGACGGCCTTTTCCGATGCCTCTAACCCGAAGGCATCCAACACCTCCGACGCCGCGGTTCCCCGGCCTAACGTCAGGAATGTGACGGAAATCCCATATTCTTTATAGAAGGCGAGGAATCTCCGGCTCTGGTTCCGGTCGCTGATCGTCGCCATCAAGTATAATTCGCTCATAAAACCTCCTACAATTCAATAATCGCGTCATCATCCAGCAGCTCAAACGCCGCGTATGCCCCGGACTGTCCATGAGCTGCAGATATTCCTTCCTGCGCTCCGCACTTCGCTTTTATTCTCGAAGCCAGCCCCATGACCTGGATCGTGATAAGCGGTGTCATGGCAACCATTGCGACCACACCGAAGGCATCGGTGACGATGTTTCCTCCAAGAGCGGAGCAGGCTCCCTGTGCCATCGGAAGCAGAAACGCTGCCGTCATCGGTCCCGATGCCACGCCGCCGGAGTCGAAGGCGATCGCTGTATAGATCTTCGGCACAAAAAACGAGATTCCCAACGCGATCGCGTATCCCGGAATGAGAAACCACAGGATCGAGATTCCTGTGAGTACCCGCACCATCGCAAGTCCGAGAGAAACCGCAACGCCCAGGGAAAGTCCCATTCCCATGGCCTTCGAGGAGATCGCTCCGTCCGTGATCTCCTCAACCTGTTTATTGAGAACGTACACGGCCGGCTCTGCCTTTACGATGAAATATCCCATGATCATTGCGATGGGAACAAGGAACAGCGGGTGGGCGGACTTCGCAAGCACCTGTCCGAGATAATTTCCCGCCGGCATGAAGCCCACGTTCACTCCCGTAAGGAAAAGTACCAGCCCCGCGTATGTATAGGCAAGACCGATCGCGATCTTCTTTAATTTTCTTGTTGTTAATTTTAACATGAAAATCTGGAAAATCATGAAAAATAAGATAATAGGCAGTAAGGAGACTGCAATCTCCTTCATGTAGGCCGGAAGTTCCCTTGCAAAGAGCAGGAACAGTTCTTTTGAATCACCGATCTCCGGAATCACCGGCGGCGTGTAGGCGCTGCTGTCCGCCTTGAAGATCATGCTTAAGATCATGACTGCGAGGATCGGTCCGATGGAGCAGAGCGCCACGAGACCGAAGCTGTCGTCCGCCGCGTGGCGGTCGCTTCGCGTTGCAGAGATTCCGACACCGAGTGCCATGATAAACGGCACCGTCATCGGTCCCGTCGTAACGCCGCCGGAGTCAAAGGCCACACTTAAAAAATCCTTCGGCACGAACATCGCCAGTACAAACACCACGCCGTAAAAGGCAAGCAGCAACGGCGGAAGCGCCACGGAGAACAACATTCGCAGCAGGGCCACGACAAGAAATGCGCCGACTCCGCATGCAACGGACAAGATCAGCGTCATGTTCGGCACAGCCGGAACCTGATTCGCCAGAACCTGAAGATCCGGCTCCGAGATCGTAATGATGAAGCCTAAGAGAAAGGACAGCCCGATCACCACCGGAAGCTTCCGGCTCTTCGTCAGGCACGTTCCCACTCGCTCGCCCATCGGTGACATGGCAAGCTCTGCGCCAAGTGTAAAAAGCATCATTCCCGCAAGCAAAAGGACTGCTCCCAAAAGGAAACAGAGCAGGATGCTGGAGGAGATGGGCGCGATCACAAAGCAGAGCACCAGCACGATCGCGATGATCGGCAGTACCGCCTGCAGCGCCTCATTCCACTTCTCCCGCAGTTTTTTTGTCATTCCCAATATTCCACTCTCCTGTCTTTTTGAGGCGGACATTCCCATTCTCTCAAAATCCGCCCTGTTACTTGGTTTTTTTCCACATTCGTGTTCTCTCCGCCAGGTATTTCACGAACAGGGGATGCCGTTACAGGATCTGTGGGCTTGCAGCGCCACGATCCTGTAACCGGCGAATTATGTTTAGTATAACATGGGAATTGTGAGAAAAGTATGTTTTGAGAGGTTAAGATTCCGCTAAAAAAAGGCGGGTTTGTTCAGATAATTTTATGAACTATCTATTGCATAACATTGACTACGAGCAGCGGATCGCGTTCCGCTGCTCGTAACAGTTTCTTCCTTTATTGAAATATCGTTTTAAAAACCGGCTGCATGGACGAGATCCATGTATTCTCTTCCGCATTATAATACTTTGTATCTGCATTTACCGCAAACGGAATTCCTGCATCACTCAATGCTTTCGTCATAAATCCTGCAAATACTGTCTGTTCTTCTACACTATATGTATTTCCTTTATTATAGTTTCCCGGCATCCAGGCTCCAACCCATGTCGGAATCCCCGTCTGCTGCTGCCATGCAAGCGCCGTCTGGATCTTATCTGTAATCAGCTTTTTCTCAGCATCTGTTCCCGTAGTCCACAGCTTCTTTTCATTTGTCTTATCCGGTCCGGATGCGTAAAAGTGCCATTCTGCCATAAGATATCCATTGTGTGCACTTGGAATTTTCAGTTCTGACAAATAATTAGGGTCTGACCGCAGTCGTGGAGAGATCATAATGATTCTGTCCGGATTTGTTTTTCTGATTGCCGCAACCGTCTGTTCATACATTTCATTCAATGTATCCGGCAACTTATTGATCGCATCCGAAGATTCAATCATCAGATCAAACGCCAACAGATGTGAAGCATCTTTAAAATGCTCTGCGATCTGGCTCCACCATTCCGTCACATGATCCATATTTTCCTTTGTTGGATCTGTTTTAAACTCATGCGCCTGGTATGCAATAACAGGAATAATTCCGTTTTTCAGGCAATCAGTGATCTGCATATCCAGCAATACCAGAAGCTCGGTGCTGATATCATCCTGTACCCGAATTCTGACATGGCTGACCCCGGCTTTCTTAAATTCCTGTACCTGCTTAATGCTGTATGTTCTGGTCTGCTTCTGAAATTCTGACCATGTGACATCCAGACCTTTTCCCAAAAAAGTCTGGTACTGCCACGGAAGTACCGCCTGATCTTTGCTCTGCCCGAGTCCTTCGATCCAGGCACCATCTGCGCCCGTGACATATCCATCCGGCGTCATGCAGTTTGCGCTCATGTAACCATCCGATTCAAAGTAATACCATTTACCGTCATCGTCCCGAAACCACTGATCCTGAAGAAATGTCTGATCATCGTTCTCATATTTCCATCCTGCCATGTCCTGCTTCCACTGTCCGGCATATGATGGGAAACTGCTGACCGCCAGAAGCACAGAAGCTGCCAGGCCCAAATAAATTCTTTTCAATCTTGTTTCCTCCACTTATTGCCCGGAAGAAAGAAGATCATCAATCTGTTTCCAAATGCTATTGATCTCTTTCAGCATTTTCAGACGTTTTTCCTTTTCTTTTTCTGCTTCTTTTAATTTTAGGATTGCTGTGTCAAAATCTTTGTTCTCGGCAGCCGCCTTCGCTTCTGCGCGAAGATTCTTTACCTGGGAATCCCCGTTTTCCTCACGGATCGTTTTTATTTTCCCATGAAGTGTTTTTGCCTCTTTCCACACTTCCTTGTCAACCGGAAGCTCTCCTGTCTCCTTTTTGTTCAGATGAATATTCTTGAAATGTTCCTTGATAGTTTTATTGGATTCCCTGAGAACATCCATCTGCTCCTCCATCACTTTCATCTCAGTACGGATCGGTTCCGCTTCCGCCCTATATTCTTTTCTTGTCTCAGCCGCAAACGCAGAGAAGGACATGATTGCAGTAAGCGATAACGCCGCGCATAAAATTTTTAAACTCTTCTTCATCTTGTTACCTCCATCAGTAAATTATTTTATGTGTTTATCATACCGTTATCCCTATGTGCATTACCAGTTCACCTGTGTGGCAAGAATGTGGCAATCATTTACGGTTTTAAACTTTCATGTTAATATGAAAACATAAATACAAACGAGGTAATTTATCATGTCAAAACTGATCTATGTAGTAGATGATGAGTCAAATATCCGTACAATGATGCAGCTATTTCTTGAAAATGAAGGCTTTACAGTAGAGACGTTTAAAGATGGTCAGGAAGCCTGTCAGGCCTTTTCCGCAAAAGAACCCGATATGCTGATCCTCGATATCATGATGCCCGGAATCGACGGTCTCAGTCTATGTACCTATTTCCGTCGTCAAAGCCACGTTCCCATTATTTTTGTATCTGCCAAAGATACGCCGCTCGACCGTGTTATGGGAATCACTCTCGGAAGCGATGACTATATTACAAAGCCCTTTCTTCCATTAGAGTTCGTTGCGCGGGTAAAGGCATTATTCCGCCGGTCTGATCCACACTTTTACGATGCCGGCATGACCGATCCTGTCACTCGGTTTGTATGTGGAAATCTGGTTCTTTTTCCTGTCAGCCACAGAGTCACAATTCAGGAACATGATCTCAATGTAACACCGACAGAATTTGATTTTCTGCTGTATATGATACAACGGGCAGATAACGCTGTTTCTAAAAAAGAATTAGCCGAACAGGTCTGGCATTTTCAAGGTCCTGATCCGGAAGCAGATATGCCGGAGGATTTTATTAAACGACTTCGAAAAAAACTACTTTCGTTCGGATCTACTGCCCTGATCGAGACGGTATGGGGCTTTGGTTATCGAATGAGCGAACGAAGGCCAGAAGGGATCGAATCAATATGATTGGAAAGAGTATCCAGACACGTTTATTTTCTGCAGTTTTTCTCGTGATTTTTATGATGACTTTCGGAGTCGGAATCACCTTTTTCCTTTCTTCCCGCTGGTATGTACAGTACACTGCCAGGAAAGAAACAGAGCATCTGATCAGGATGGTTCAGTCGGAGTCGGATCGTTTGAGCACTGACCCGGCTTACACTTCTTCAGATTCTAAGGAAAATACGCGCGAATCTTCAAAAGCTTTGCTTCGTTCTGTCCGGCTGCAGCTCAGAGATCAGCCTTATAATGGTATATTTTTGATTTTTAATTCCAAGCAAAAACTTGTCTTCCCTCAATCCAGTAATGACCGGAATATTTATCCGATATCTGCTTTGGAGGAACAGTGCCGCCGGATGATCCAGTCAGGGGAACTGATTTCCGGAAAAACGTCCCGGATTTTACTTTCTGAAGACTTCTGGTACATCAGTATGTATGTGTTTCCGTCCAGTACACCTGTGCGGGCAAAGTATTTTGTTTCTGTTGTCCAAATTCCGGATTCATCTGTTTTCTGGAATTATACATGGAAATTGTATCTTGCGATTTTAATCGCTTCTGTGTTTTTATCATCTTTTTTAGTATGGGGAATTGCAAGAACCATCTCTGTCCCGCTCCGGCATCTTTGTCTCCAAATCCAGAGGATCAATGGAGAAACAGACGCACAGATCCATGATTCCTATTCTTTAAATGAACTGGAATCTTTAAAACGATCCTATAACCAGATGGAAGAAACGATCCGAAGATCCGAGGAAGAAAAAAGACAGTTTTTTCAAAACGCTTCCCATGATCTGAAAACGCCGCTTGCGTCTATCACCGGGTATTCCCAGGGAATCGTTTCCAATGTCATAAAGGATCATCAGAAAGCTGCCAGTATCATTCTTTCTGAAAGTCTGCGCATGACTGACCTTGTAGAAAGCATTCTTTCTCTCTCAAAAATGGACAGTCACACATTTGACCTTCATCCGACAGATCTGGAAGTAATGGAGTTTCTTGATGAGTGTGTGGATATCATGAGTACGATCCGAAAGGACTGCGTGATACATCTTGAAGCTGAACGCCCACTAATGATCCACACGGATCCGGAATTGTTGAAGCGGGTGATACAAAATATTCTTTCAAATTGTCTGCGATATGCCGATCACGAGATTCTGATCCGTATGAGTACAGATGGTAACTCGCTGATCCTTCTGATACAGGATGATGGTCCGGGATTCCCGGAGAAAGATCTCCCTCATATTTTTGAACGTTTTTATAAGGGTAATGGTGGAAAAAATGGAATTGGTCTTTCGATTGTATGGACCGGCATCCACTATCTTGGCGGATCCATTACCGCCGGAAACCGCGCTGTGCCGGAACACGGGGCTTATTATCAGCTTTTATTTCCCCTGTCTTTTTAACCGAATCAAGTAAGTCCTAGCTTCAATTGCGAAAAGCAATAAGCAGTGGGTGGGGACTTGCTTGTATCAGGAGGAGTGCAAGCTCCTTCTGATAAACTGCGGAGCAGTTATTCGGTTATGAGCAAGCAGCGAAGCGGATTGCGAATATCCGCTTGACAATTGCCAATCTCTCGTACAAACACAGGCTTTAACTCAGTACCCACGTATGTACGCAAAAAGACCGGCATATCAAATTTCTTCTTGATAAACCGGTCTTTTTATTGCTATTCGGCCTTTTTATCCATTAATGGATAATTTTTTACTATTTCTGCAACTTCTACAGGTTTCTCTCAACCAGATTCTTTAAGGTTCCCTCGAACGGCTTGAACGGAATCTCCCTGTCGTAGTTTAAGAAATCTTTCACATATCCAAGTGCTGCTGCAACACCGTAGATCATGCCGCGCTCATCCACATCGAATTCCGGTGTGTGATGGTTTGCACCGGTTCCGGCCTCCTCGCTCTGGATACCTGTGAAGGTGATGATACCCGGCCAGAGCTTTAAGCATGCCTGCATGCTCTCAGATGCCATCCACGGCTGTGCAACCGTAACAGCATCCTCACCGATATATTTTCTTACTGCGTTCTTCGCGATCTCGCTGCAGACTGCGTTGTTCTGGCACTCGAACAGCGGATCCGGCATATGAAGGATTTCATATGTACACTGACAGAGCTCGCACTCTTTCTCGACTACGTCCATCAACTGTTTTACAAACGGAGCGCCTGCGCCGTCAACATTGAAGGTACGGATCGTACCGCCGAAGGTCAGCTCGTCCGGAATAATGTTGCGGACGGTTCCGCAGTTTACGAAACCAACGGAGCAGGTCAGGATATCCGTCGGAGCCACATATTTCATGCGGATCATATTGATATGGTTATAGATATTGTTGAAGCAGTCTAAAACACTATGGGCAAGATCCGGACGGGATCCGTGACCAGCCTGGCCGTGAAGCTTGATGATAAATCCGTATGCACCGGAGAATACAGCGCCCGGCTCCGCGGAGATCGTTCCTGTCGGAACATCCCATTTTACATGTGTTGCCATACAGGTATCGATCTTTAATTTCATTGTCTCAACGGCATACGGAAGTAAATTTCTGATATTTCCGCCAGCTTCCTCGCCGCGCTCAAAGAGGAGGACGATATTGCCGTTTAAGTCTTCCTTATTCTCGTTTAAGATCTTTGCCTCAGCGAGAAGCATCGCTGTGTGGGCGTCATGTCCGCAGGCATGGGAGATTCCATCGTTCTTAGAGATGCAGACCTTTTCCTTTGTGAGGTTTGTCTTGCTCTCCTTGATCGGAAGTGCGTCCATATCGGCACGAAGAAGAACGGTTTTTCCAGGTTTTCCGCCATGGATCTGTCCGATAATACCACCTTCCGGAACAACTACATACTCGATTCCCAGCGCATCGAGCTCAGAGGCAATATATTTTACTGTCTCATACTCAACACCGCTGTTTTCCGGATACTCGTGCATATGTCTTCTGATCCTTACCATGTAGTCGAAATTTTTCTTCGCTTCGTTTAAAATATCCATATTTTCTCCATTCCGGCGGAACCGCTTCGCCATTTACCGACAGCGCAGTTTGTCCGTCTCTTCAGTTTTGGATTTTCAATAACTGCTGATATCTTCACAGTCATGATCTGAAAATATCCGTTTCCAGATGTCTCTATATTAACACGCGCAGGGAACTAAATCCAGTCCCCTGCGCAGCTTATTTTTTTAGTCCCTATTTACATTTGTGTGTCTGATGTATCAACAGTATAATGATACATTTCACGAATTGCATATGCAATTAGAAAATCAAGTAGTCCAAATTCCATAAAATGAGATTTTAGGGCAAATTACAGACATTGACTTGGCTGTAGTATTTTTAAACAACGTGTGTTAGACTACTGTTATACAAATCGAAATTTATAAAGGAGAATATTGATGAAATTATTTTTATGTTCGCACT